>Ga0214257_1000417_pt1 | contig 13181 bp, 14 predicted proteins | sample TroBogypolimnion_23_FD_153095 | JGI IMG/M metagenome (GOLD analysis project Ga0214257, IMG submission 153095) | Freshwater microbial communities from Trout Bog Lake, WI - 18AUG2009 hypolimnion | ecosystem: Environmental > Aquatic > Freshwater > Lake > Hypolimnion/Profundal zone | place: Trout...
CCTTTCTTCTTCGTTTTTAAATTTGTATGCTGTTTGCTTTGTTCGTGTCATATTTGCTTTTGGGAACAGTTTCTTGTGTCTTTATATAGGGCTCAATGCCTCTTCAGAGTTTTATTTTTATATCTTTTCATGGGCCCTCTACAGCAGATATTATATAGTTTTGCGTCGCGCCATATGTGCATGTGCCAAGGCCCGAGCCTAGATTTTAGCCGCAAATCAGGTGGTCCATTGGCCCTGATGCTGGTAGCTGAGGCTGGGCTTCCATTGGGCGACCTGCGAAGGGGGCAGCAGCATATGGACGGCGAGGGTCCGTATGGGGGCGTCTCCCCACCTGTAAAAGAAAATGCCGCCCGCGTTATCAACCTCTGCAAAGTAGTCCATGTACGCCTGTGAGCGCCAGAGGGCAGGGACGCTCAGCTCAAAGTTGTTGTAGTAGATCAAGGCGTTGTAGCCTGCCCTTGTCATCGCATTGATGGCCTCGTCGAGGGGCATGCTACTTACTTGTTCATGACTGAGGGCATTAGCAACAAGGGGCAGCATGGAGCGGGGATGCAGGCCGCGCTTGCGCATGTAGGCCATGGTGAGGTCCCAGAGGCCCGTGAGCACAAATTCGGCGTCGGTGTGCGTCACGCCGTAGACGTACTGCAGACCGGCGGCCTGGGCCTGGTGGAAGGGATCGTGGAGAATGTCCTGTTGGAGGGAGAGATCGGTGTCGAGGCGCCAGTAGTAGTCGAGGGTTTGCATGACGGGCTCCTGGAAGACGCCGTAGGCCCAGAAGCGGCACATGCGACGGTAGCCTGTGGTGAAGTAGTCCGCATTTCCCGCGGTGCGCTGGGGATCCACGTGGGCGGGATGGTCGTGGAAGGTGGTGGCCTCGTAGAACTGGACGGGTGCAATCTGCAGGAGCTCCGAGCGGAATTCGGAGGTGAGGAGGTGGCGTTCATGGGGGTCGTAAAACAGTAGAACCATGTAGCTCTGTGCAGGGCGGAAATGCTTGCGCAGGCTTATTAGGGAGGAGCGCAGGGCCTGTTGATCGTCGAGCTGGATGAGGTAGATGATGGCTGCTTTGGGAATAGTAGTATTATCAACGGCAACAGCAATGGCAGCAGCAGCAGCAGTCTCGTTGAAAATGGGGCTTCCAGGTAGGGTCTCTGTAGGATTAGGAATAGCAGCATCAGCCATGGCAGCAGCAGCAGCAGTAGTCTCATTAAAAAGGAGGGTAGCTGTAGTCGACATGTTCACAAGGGGATGCTCTTCTACTATCAAGATGGTTCTCCTTCGAGTCTGACTCTGAAAATGTAGGTGATGGTACATGCAGCTCACCAACAACAAAATCACGAGCATCGTAGCCTGTAGCGGCCACACCTTCAGTTTAAGATGAGCCATCCCGCAGTAGTGCAGAAGTAGCCATCATATTATATAGTTTAGCGTTACATCATCTGTTCGACACACAGGATCATCCTGCAATGCTGCAATGAACAAACAAGTGCTTTGTACATTAGAGCACAAGCTACTAGGCTCACTGCATCACAGAAAGAGTGCTCATAGCAAGCTCAGGAGCGGCCTCTATCAGCTTCCATCCCTCCTCCCACGAGTATTGGAAGAAACCCACGTCCGGAATCAGCAAGCGGGCATGGCGAATGTTGAGGAATCCCTCTGCCCACTCGGGCCCGAGCAAAACGGGTACGATCTCCCTCCTCATCTCTCGCTCAAGGAGCTCCAAGATCGAGTTCTCGAACCTCTCGTATCCCGTCCGCAGCATTTGCCATACTTCGGGAAGCGCGAAATGCTCGCCGTTGTCTGCGCTGATATCCTCGGTCATGGCCAAGTAAAATGTGTACACCATGCTCATGTAGAAACAGTCTGTATCGTCAAACTCAGGCAGCAAGGATGTCTCGCGCAACCGAGGTGCGGCAAAGGGCAAGTAGATCTTGTCAGAAGTCTCCTGCTCGCCTACAAAGCCATGCTGCAATAGGCCCATGTACAGAGCGTCCACTAGGTTTCGATTGTGACGGGGATCAAGGGCAAAGCGATCGGCAGGCAGACTGCTCATATAGAAGAGCCTGTTGTGGATCCTGCGCCCATTGCCGTCAAAGCTCTGATCCCACCCAATGAGAACAAAGTGCCCCGTAAGCTGCACAGGAATGACCACGCGTCGCAGTGGCTTCCCGTTCCACAATTGCCTGGCTGCATTGAGAATGGCGGGAGATTTCATCAAGGCCTGTATGTAGTCATCCAAGTTTACCTTAGTATGCACGTAAAAGGCTAAGGGTTCTCTCTTGTGGAGGTGCGAGCCAGGAGGCTTGAACATGGGTCCTAGGCCCTGATCGTAAAAGCTGCGTACTCCTTGGGTCAGGACATGAAGGTCGATGTGAGGGGAGGCGTACCTCCAGATTTCGTTCTGCAGCACAAAGGCAAACGTCGAGTAGGTGGAGTAGGTGCCATGGGACCCGCTTGCATCGAAGAGGGTGGGGTGATCTGGCTCCCACTCATCATCAAGATGAATATTCAGGTATTCAAAGCCCACAACTTTTCCCTCAGCGTCCTCGATGACGCGCCGTGGAAAATACATATCCTTGCGCAGAGGGCGATATCCCATGCGGGTTGTCCACGCCCTTGCAATTATGCGTTCGGAGGGCTCCAGATTAGCAAAGCGTGTGTGATGATCAGGATGAAACATAGTCAATGGCGCTTCGCGTGGGTCAAGCGAACTGTGAAGGGTTTCAGAGAACGATCTACTTCCCCAAAATTCTTTATCGCGCCTCTGAGCACCAGCGCTCTGAGGCCCGTGACCACGGGAAAGGCGTCCAAAGTCTACTGAACGAGCCACAACATTATGTCCTAAAATATCTTCTCTTTTCTTAGCCCTCATCAATCTTTCATCCAATAAAGTTCGATTACCCATGCTCATGGCCTCTTTCGAATGAATGGGAGCCCCTCTATATATACAGTGGATGTTATTAAGGGAGTGCTAATTTGCATGCTTCTTGGATAAAGCCCAAAAGCTGAAGCCAGTATATTTAAATCCATTGCCTTGCTGCTACTCTGTGGATGAAGAGTAGCAACTTCCTAGCTTCGCCCAAATCAGCAGGGAAGCGGAAGCTGATCATCAACAGTGGCGACATCAGCGATGCCGATGGCTTTTACGCGATCGCAAAGTATGCAAAAGACACGGATGCTGACGTTTTGTTTATCATGAACTACCCGGGGTACATGCAGGAGGTAGACGATCAAGATAGTGGTGTCCAGGAGCAAGGGCTGGGTTACAGGTACGACACAGGGACGTATCTGAGGGCCCAGAAGCCCCGTGACCATATGAAAAGGGCCCTGGATAGGATCAGCATTTCCATCATCCGCAAGGTTTGGGACGAACAGGTGAACCCTCGCAAAGGAGAGCTGTATTTTTGTTCGGGTGGAATCAACGACATCAATCCGTTCAGCGCTGTCAAACTAAAGAATGAGGTGCTTGTGTATGGTGAAATGCTTGATGCTGCCAAATTTGCTGAGGAGCCAAGCTTAGATTTCCATCAGACTAGGATCCTACAATGCAGTAGTGAGATGGGCACGCTAAGCATAGATGACTTCATGGAGGGCAGATCAGAGGTGTATGTGGATTTCAACGGCTCGATGGCATGGCTTGACGGGGAGTGGTGCTACCAGCTGACGCATCTGGAGCGAGGAAGCATCAAATGCGCGGTCGTACAAGGCGGTGTGGTGGCTGCCTTGCCGCCAGAGACGATGCCAGCCATAGACGGTGTGCTGAACAGGCTGAGCTGTGCGACCATGAATCAGCTCTACTCGCCTTCGAAGACCAGCCTCTTCTTTCGCCTCATGCGCCGTTTGGAGGTGCCTGTGTACATGGTTTCCAACGATTCGACGAAGGATTGCAAGACTGCGGAGGCTGTGTATGCATTTCTCGAGTCGGCTGGGATATTCACCCCCACGGTCCGGCAATGTGCGGCGCTGTATTACAACAGCGTGTACAACCCTCCAAAGAAACCGTTTGATTTCTACACGGCGAACGCGCTGACGAATCTGCTGAATGGGGCGGGGGCTGAGGCAAAGGCTCTGACCTTACATTTCGACAGCAAATACGGAACAGTGCTCCTGGATGCCTCTGAAGATTGGGACAGTGTGGTGGATACGTACGCAAAAAGCGTGAGGGGATGCGAGAGATACGCTGGGGGCCAGAAGAATTACGAAAGCGAGCTGGACATCCTGAAAGCCTTGCCGGGTGTTTACAGGGATAAGATGCAAGTTTTGCATGTCCCAGAGCCTGGCATTCAGCGCCTGGAATGGGAGGCTGTGGTGTGCAGGCCGAGGGGCTTTGTGGACGCGGAATGCACACCATGGTTTCAATCGGAAAATGGCGAGGAGGAGGTTCACGTGATTGTACGCAGATCCTTTGATGCTTCGTTTGAGATGTTCTTTATTTTTCCTACAAGCTCGTGGAAGGTGGTGGAGATTGAAGGAGCTATTTCTACACAGGAATTGGATTGGATGTGGCTAAGCGGTGACCACGTTCTGACGGTGCTGCCGATCGATGCTGACACCATGGCCGTGAGCTCATTTGTCTCCATTTCGTCTGAGTGCTTTTCCTGCGAACCATGCACTTTCAAGCACAAAATGGGCTTGAAGAGGCTCTGTGGCATGCTCCCCCTTCGCTAGGATATGTTTGGATCCAAACAGGCTTTTTGGGAGAGCCCCAGCATCGATTGGCTGAGCTACTACCAGGACGTAGGGTATATGAACGGAGACGTCTGAGCATGTCTGATGCCTCACAAACGCAAAAGCTCTGCGCCTGTGCGCCGGATAACACCCGTTTACACGATCGACAACACCACGGATCCTGGATTGTCGGATTTGTTGGGGGAGGATCTGCGCAACCTCCATGCCTCGATTGGACCCACCATCATGGAAATCGAGGATAATATCGAGCGATATGGGATTCGACTCGAAGGCGGTGAAAAGGGCCTACAAAAGATAGCCACGCAGCCGATTCCTCACACTGGTGTCATGTTAGGTATCTATACTGGCCAACTGCATTTTGCGCAGACTCGCGTAGCAGACAATGGGAGACATCTCAATCTAAAACCTGTCAGGGGCATTCCGCTTTTTGTGGAAGGTTCGGGTCCTTCTCGAATACAAGCGGCTGATTGCAATCATTCGTGCACTGGTGCTAATCTGGCCTACAAATACCTCCGAATCACGGATACGGATGTCTTGGAGGCTGTTGTCATTGTGACTACGCGCCGCATCGCAGCAGGCGAGGAGCTTCTTCTAGATTACGGAGAGGATTTTTTTCGTCGGGATGGGTCCCGCCCTTGCCTCTGCGCTGATCCGTGCCCCTTAAACCGCTATTTTTGATTCATCGTATCTTGTTGTACACTGCTCTTCGGGTCCCCGCAAGGATAAAAGGAGAGCCTTTCTTCAGATAAATGTTTCGATCCGATCTATCGAACAGGGAGGTGGAGTTGAAGGAGGAAAGGGTGAAGAACGCCCTGCTCAAAACTAAACTCGAGCGCACAAAGCAGTCGATGATGCAAATCATTCGGATGCTTGACGAAGATCTGCAGATCGGGCCTCCGCGTCCTCGCAGGTATGAGATGGATGCAGAGCCTCCTCCTCATAATCAAGACATGGTGGAATGGCCACATGAGGAGGAGCTTCTGCGCCCTGCCGCTATGACCATCATCCCGCAGCGCAAGCGCCAGGCGTCGCTACCGAGGCCGCGCTCACCGCCCGTGGATCCACGCCTCCAGCTGCAGTTGAGGCCGTCGCCGTTGATGCACCTTAAGGAAGGCAGATTCTCACCCAACATGCCTGCGTACGAGCGCCCCTCGCGTACGAGCTCACCCACCCTGCCTGCGTACGACGAGCTCCCCCTTCCAACGTCTCCTTCTCAGGCTCATGTTGATGATGATCTGCTCTAACTTGCAACTCGCTTGTCAACTTTAAAAATACAGGCATGAGAGCATGCATATTAGTCCATGATATTCAGCTATATTAAAGCCTTTAATCATCCCACCACAAAGCCGCTAAGAAAAAGGAATCTAAATTGAAGACACGATTTATTTGTTGGGGGCATGCCTCAAAGCACTAGACAGGCTTTCGTAATGATGGTTCCGAGATATGCTCCACACAGTGGAGATGCCGCAGGAGGACATACAGCTGCCGCTTGACATAAATGTAAAACATCAAGCTCACGAGGAGGGCCGTCAGGGGCAGAGAGAGGGCCCATTCCATGAGGTGCAGAAACGCCATGAGCACCGCCGCCCCGAGCGTAACCAGCGCATGCATCCCTACCCCCTCTTTTTGAATACCCTTTATACAGCTGCTAGGAGGAGATGCTGTAGGCCACCCTTCCTACTATTTAAAGTGGCCAGGTTTTTGGATATCGATGTTTGAATACTATAAGGCAGATATCCAAGGGATCTGTGAACGGTTGAATGCTGCATACCCCTATGCAGATTATGAGCTTGAACCTAGATCTAATTTAGTAGTGGTGCGATTCCCCCCTGGTTTTAATTTCATGCAGTATATCATCAGCAATATTGCAAATGAGCATGGTGATGCTAGGCTGAACTATGCATCATATCAATACAAATCTGATGTTCAGCCGGATGATGTTTATGTTTCTGGAAGGATACGTTGGTCAACGATACGAAGTGTTTGGCGTGGCTATTCTAGGGCCCAAGAAAACCGTTGGTCTATCATTTGTGAGACTGATCCAGTCGTGATTGAAGAAATTCTGCACAAGATTCTTCCTCATGTTCCGCACCGGCTAGGAGCTTCAGACTTCTGACGGCAAAGCCCATCATAACCTATATATAAAGACGCCAACTTGAGATCAACAGCTGATGCAGAGCAGGCATGGCTTTGAACAGCTTGTGGATGCACTCTTGGAGCATATATGTCCCATTCCCATGGGGCATAGACGGGACGAGTATGGTGCTCTCCAACTGATTGCAGACCATCTGCACGATAAGCGAAGCATGTTCTGGGTTGTATTAGAGCATTTTAACCGAGATCGTGCCCAGGTCCGAGTGCTTTCCTTGTTGCATGATCATATCCCAACCATTCTGATACTTTGTGAGGATGCCATGAACGGATTATCAAGGGGCACTCAAATAGACAATTTTTTACGCATCAAAACCTTTTACAACGAGATGAAGGCCTATTCACAGGCCTTGAGCCAAGTTTATCAACCTGAGGAGGCCCAAACAATAGAGGAAAAGAGGCTGGCTATTTTTGCGTACTTTGTCAAGCACCATTCCGACGTATTCTGGAATGTGCTTGTGGCTGAGGCTGCCAAAAGTCCCCCCACCCACATTGTGTCCATGCTGAAGCCCACCATCGCTAGCCTCTTTGTGAGAGAGCCCCATCAGAAAGAGCTGTGCATCGAGGCCATTCAGCAGAACATTCATAACCTGTGCTATAGTATGGACATTCGAGATCTTCAAGTCCTGTGCTTCAATGCGACGGTCTGACGGCAGGCACATGTGGGAGCGGATGATCTGAAGGCCTTTGAACCCGTCGCGCGTGGATGAGTCTGTTGTCAAGGTCTCGCGCCTCCTCCATCAGGAAGCCACTATGCCTCCCTATCTCGTCTACCACGAGTGCCGGCATGTAACTCAGGCCTCGTGCAACAACAAGCGCTTTGTGCCTCTGATCTAGTTCGTCCTCTAGTACCTCCGCGACAGCTGCTTTCATCAGAGGGAAGTTTGCAGCCAGCATGGTCACGGTCCGCGTTTTCGCCTCGAATGTGGGCGTCATGAGCCTCAGTCCATACACGTCGCGGAGCGTTCGGAGCCGCTCTACGATCTCGTACCTGCTATGAAGATTTTGGCCCATTGAAACAAAGAGGTGCAGGATGTTCATCCCTGTCTGTGGATCAAAGCCTTGAACAATCCTGAGGAGGTCCCCATGGGCTTGCTCTCCAGGTGCAAGTAGCCCGCCGGCGATTTTATTGAACTCAAGCGTTGCAGCAAGTGGACAGAGGAAATCCATCACCTTCTCAAGATACCACTCTGTATCGTTGGGGTTGTTGAGCACATATCTTACAAAGAGGCCAGGTGGATCAGCAGGGGTAAACTGCGCATGGTTCTCGATGAGATCGGTAATGAAGCAAAAGCCTGTGGGTACCTTGAGCTTCTGTGACATCTGAAATGCCATGAGGCTCTGTCCGCTTGCAGAGCTGAGCATAAGCTCATAGGGTGGAATATCCCCACCCTCCCTAAGAGGCGTCACCTCATAGAGGGCAGGTGCCGTAGCGTCTGCACCAGCAGCAATCAGGTGCTTCATTACACCTTCACGTATTATCTCGTATGTCCAACGGTTCCATCGCGCAAGCAGATGTGTCAGCGCATTGGTATGGATGCGCACTCCTCGATGGAAGTCTTCGATCACGTACGATGCATTAGGGTCTATATGCGCACCTTGCACTAACACATCTAGCACAGTACCGAAATTGTACCCGGGTACCTCAATAGCAAGCGCGAGTGGGGTCAAGGTGCAGCGCCCGCTCCATGTTGTCACATCGAAGCGAACAGTCGGATCGCTGTATGTGTGGAGGTACTTGAGCATCACATCCACTTTCTCGCGCACTATTGCACGGATGGTTGGTCGTTCGTCATAGTAAATGGACTCCTGCATTGGTTTGTTTGTTATCAAAGAACGATTTCTTAAATAGTGGCCGAGTGCTTTGCAGCTGTAATTCTTGAGGTTGTGTCCTGTTAAGAGTCACTTGGAGTATTTAAACACCATATCATGCTACTATATCATATGGCACATAAAACCTTTTTTTCTTACGATGCTCTGATATCACAAAGCCTCAAATGCGCAGTAGATCTCATTCGTACAAATATTTCCCAACTCTGCACTTCCCCTTTCTCTTACTACCATTTCCAAGGAGGAGTACATGAGTTTGCCTGTGTTGATATAGGAGATGGCCAAATTTTGCAAATGAGTGCAAATAATTATGAGACCCATTGGTTGACTTTGGAGATTATGGATGCAGATGGGGCAGATGCATTATCATCTGTTGTTGAATACACAAACAGCACAGATCCGAGTGAAATGTTTTATCATACAGAGAATATCCACTTGATCCCTCACAATGAATCTAGCAGCACTCACTTTCTTCATGTTATAAAAGAGGCCTTGATTGATTGGAATAAGGCAAAAAATGTACGCAATGCCATTGCTAGCTCTGCTTCACAGGCGTTTGTGGATAGGTTTCTCCAGGAGGCACTCGAAATGTGCCTTGTCAAGGCTGTGGATCATTGTCCACCTGAAGAGGCTGCAGCCCTGATTCATAGAACGATTGCAAAGCGAATTGGACAGTCCAGAGTATGGAGCCACGATAATGTCATTGGCACTGCTGCACAGATCAAGCTATAAGACATTCTACTACTATTTAAACTCAGTACAAGGTATATGGTGGGCTTTTTGACGAATCACAAAGGTGCTCAGGGCAGCCTTTGTAGTCCTAAAATGCCCGCGAAACTTGCTGTGAAAAAAACTGGTTTTTCTTCTTCTTCTTTTGATTATTATGATTGGGACAACTTTAAAGATGCTGCAGCGTTGGCCCCCTTTGGCTACAGATGCAAAGTACCTCTGTGGATTCCATTGGACACCACCATTGAAGATCAAGATCACGCACGAAATATGCGTGTGCGCGTGTATGTATTCCAATATCTGGCGTTGCCATTTGGCATTAGGAGGGAACGCACACTCAATGAATTCATCATTCTTGAAGTGGGCAGTAGCGGCGAGGATTTTGCCCTTTTGCGAAAGATTCTACCTGATGGGACTCATTTTAACCTTTTGCAAGATCTAGATCTTGATGAATGGAAGTATACAAATAGCAAGAAGGTCTCTTTTGAAGGCTTGGTACCACTGGTTGAATTACCTTCTGCAGCATCTCATCTGCATAGTGCATCTCCCACCATGGGAGACATGTTTGGGTACCAGGTGTATTTGCCCCCCGCGTTTCGAATCCCCAGAAGCTTTATGGGCGACACTGGTCCGTATGAAGCTGGAATAACGAACTATGTGCGCGATCAAGTGTTGGTAGCTGCCAATGGCGAGCCAGAAGGCCTTGACGCATTCCTATTGCTCTGGGACTCAGAAAGAAATGGATTTGTGACTGTTGTACGCAAAAGGTCAAAGGGAGGAGGAGGCATTGCCTTGGTATGTAGAGAAATGAACAGTTCGTCAGAAGCAGGGATCTTCTATAACAAAGAAACTGGCCATGCATTGAGCTTAATGTCAGTGCAGCTGCCCGAGATGGCCGGGCAGGAGTTTGAGTGGTTATCGGAAAAGACTACCACCTATGGATTCAGAGTCGATTTGCCTGATGTGTTCAAGCAGGGGATGCCCCTATCATATCTCGGGTCTGATTTCATCCATGAGGAGGTATTTAGATCCTTAAGAAAGGATGCTCTCCATTTTGATGTCATACCCTTTGCTGAATATCAAATATGGATAACGGGGCAACCTACTACGAACGGGTACCAACTTCTTGAGGTGGATCACGATGCCCAGGTTGCCTTGTTCACTCCTTGCGTTCCAGAGCACGAGAAGACACTCCTTGTTCAGTTTGCTTGTATGGCAGAACTCCAACCCTTTTGCTCAGATCAGTTTGGCTACAGGCTGGAGGTAGCACCTGCTGATGCTCTGGTGGATCTGAAAGGATGTGTAAAAAGGATGCTCAGGGGCATGGGAATCAAAGCTGACATTTGCACTTATGGAGAAGATGGAGGAGAGTTTACTGTAGTTCCTATGGGGCATCCCGAGGACTACTATGCAATTCTCCGCATCTATGACAACAGAAATGATCACAACCAGCTCCTTTCTATTGACCACATGCACGCAAACCATGCCATCTACCGTGACGTAACCAATGGAAAGGAAACCACTGTGACATTTGATCAACTCTTGAACCTGACAACAGAACGCAAAAGAGCGAGACCCAGGTATATTATTCCGAGTCATCATCCATCAGCCCAATGATGAAGCTGTTCACGCCCATCACAGTCACTAGGTGCAGTCCCGCGTGGAGTGCATCGGCCCTCCGTGGCCAAACGGCCTGGGCGAGCCACAGGCACATGACGGCCAGCGGAAACAACAGCAGCCATGGCTTGCCTTGCGCAATCGCGCGCTTCGAATCTGTCCAAAGCACAAACAGGAATGCTGTGTGCGCAAAGATCCTGTCGAGGATCCCGACGCGGGGATCGTGTGTGGAATGAAATAGGATACTGAGGACCGTGACGGCTAGGAAGAGATGATGATAGCCGTCCATGCGCACGGTCCTGTAAGTGCTCTGCATGTGCGCATTCAATACAATGGTCGCAAAGAGGCACGAGGTGAAGCGGAGCATATCAATTTATGGAACCATTTAATCTATATAGCCCATCCCTGCACTAAAAGGCCCTGCTCTGTTATGCGATCTATTTTGCCCTTCATGCAAATCTCCTTGCTTTTTCGTTGGCGAATGGATACTCAAGCATCGCCATGCCATTCGTCAACGTCCACGACTTGAATACACGGGCAAAGAGCAGAATCGCTTATCGCTTTCTCATCCTTCAGTATCACATGCTGTACTTGGGAGTTTGATCGGGGAAATCTCATGACAAGATGCAGCTTGTCAGGCTCATTTTCTCTGGATTGGAAAGACATCATCCATCGGTTCATATGCCCATCGAAGAAGACAAGGTCTTGAGTCACAAGAACAGGAGAGCCTACGCTTACATGCACGATCTTAGTCTTGAACAGCTCGCCTATCATGAGCGCCACTGTTCTCTTGAATTGTGGGGAATAGATCCAGTAATCTGTTGGATCCAGCACACTCACTGTGAACAACTCATTCTGATAATCTGTGTTTCCCTCATAATTCATCTCATTATCCCTATAAGCCTTGTATTTACTATGATAAGCAAGCATGTTCTCAATGAACACGCGCCTCTTCCCTTCATCCACAGACGGCAGGTTTCTCTCAAAATAGATCATGCTGATCTGGTCTGACATATATCAATAAGTCTTATATATGCGTGTGCTCAGTATGTGCTCTTAGCCCGAGCTCTCAGCGCATACAAGGCTAGCGCTGACAGAGAGACCAACAGCTAAAAACCTTAATAGGAGAATTTTCTGTCTTGATGTTCGTCCCCAACATATCGACCACGGCGATTGTTTTCAAGAATCATATCCCGCACTCTACATATCTCAATATCCTCAGGTGTTGTAGTGTACACTATGATACATGTTCTCTGTATCAAAGCATTTTTTTCAGCTTTTTTTTCAATCAGCTGCCTTGAGTTTGATGTGGTGCTTACATACTATCTATGCACCTCAATCGGGGTCCACGGCCCGCGTTGCACCTCCATAGGTTTCGTCATCGACAGGTGCAGCTCGACACCGATCTTGTTGGACGCGCGGAAGGCTTTGAGCTCCGCCTCCGTGCTGCACGGAGGGTGGCTCCACGTTTGCATTGAATCTCCCTCGTACAGTATCTCGGATATTTTCAGAACGTCTTTCTTCGTTGACATATGCAGTGTCACATAGAACCGCACACACATATCTTCCTTGAGCCGCGACGTGTAGGTGAGCCTTGACGGTTTTAAATTACCAAGATCTGGCAGTGGCACAGCCCCGCGGAACACGACCACGCCGTCGTCCACGATCGTGCAGACGTAGGGACTCTGTGGGCGGCCTCTGGGCGACAGATCTACTGTATCATTTGGATCGTTGGGATTTTGGAAGGGGTAGATTGGCCGCTCGACTGTAGGGTTTATGGTATCGCGAGCGATCAGCCCCATCACCTCGGGGTCCAGAACACGTAGTGGCGAGGCCTGCCCTAGACGTTGATGCGATCCCATGAGCACTGCCTTGGCACGCCACTCGGGGTCTGGATCAAAGCGAAGGTTGTCCATTCCTTTTTCGCTATCTGCAAGCACTTTAAATAGCCCACAGCTACGGAACGAAAATGTGGGACGTCCAGATGGTTCAACAATAGTATGATTTTAAATGATCTTTTAATCAAATTCTTGGATTTAGCGTCACTGCTACTCTCAGAAGCATTTTTTTCAATCAGCTACTTTGAGTTTGATGTGGTGCTTAAATACTATCTAGGCACCTCCTCAATCGGGGTCCACGGCCCACGTTGCACCTCCATAGGTCTC
>Ga0214257_1000435_pt1 | contig 12926 bp, 10 predicted proteins | sample TroBogypolimnion_23_FD_153095 | JGI IMG/M metagenome (GOLD analysis project Ga0214257, IMG submission 153095) | Freshwater microbial communities from Trout Bog Lake, WI - 18AUG2009 hypolimnion | ecosystem: Environmental > Aquatic > Freshwater > Lake > Hypolimnion/Profundal zone | place: Trout...
CACTGTCATCTCCCAGGGACGTCACGATAAAGTGACAATCTTTAAGATGCGCCGTCGCAAGCATTATCAAAAGCACCAAGGCCATCGTCAGAATTACACAGAAATTCTGATTAACACGATCAAAGCCTAATTCAGGCTAACGGGATATAGCAGGAGAAATATATGGCACAGAAAAAAGGCGGCGGCTCGACACGAAATGGCCGCGACTCGGAATCGAAACGCTTAGGCGTTAAGGTATTTGGCGGCGAGCAGATCAATGCTGGCAGCATCATCATTCGTCAACGCGGTACAAAGGTTCACCCTGGTATCAACGTTGGCATTGGCAAGGATCACACTTTGTTTGCTCTGATTGACGGACAAGTGGAATTCGGCGTTAAGGGTGCTTTGAAGAAGGCCCAGGTTTCAGTTCTACCCCGCCCATAAGGCGCCTGACTGAGACACGTTTGATTCAGATTTTTTCCGAATTTAACTCTTAGGAACAGGCCTCGCTAGCGCGAGGCCTTTTTTATTCATGAAATTTATAGACGAAGCTCGTATTGAAGTTATAGCTGGCCAAGGTGGCGCCGGGAGCGCCTCTATGCGCCGCGAAAAGTTCATTGAATTTGGCGGCCCTGATGGCGGTGATGGCGGTCGCGGTGGCAGCGTATACGCTGTAGCTGATCGCAACATCAACACGCTAATTGATTATCGGTATGCTAAAACGCACACTGCAAAAAATGGTGAGCCCGGACGTGGTGCGGACTGCTATGGTCGTGCAGGTGACGATATTGAATTGCGTATGCCTGTTGGAACCATCATTGCCGATTACGATACCGGTGAACCTATTGCTGATTTAACAACCCACGGTGAACGCATATGCTTGGCTCAAGGTGGGGTAGGTGGATGGGGAAATATCCACTTTAAAAGTAGCACCAATCGTGCGCCACGTCAAAAGACGAATGGTAAAGATGGCGAGCGCCATAAGCTCAAGCTTGAATTAAAAGTATTGGCTGATGTTGGATTGCTTGGCATGCCAAATGCTGGTAAATCTACTTTAATTACTGCCGTTTCAAATGCACGCCCTAAAATTGCTGACTACCCGTTTACTACTTTGCATCCAAACTTGGGTGTAGTCCGTGTTGGAGCTGAGCGCAGTTTTGTTATTGCGGATATTCCAGGCTTGATTGAAGGCGCTGCAGAGGGTGCTGGTTTAGGTCATCGCTTTTTAAGACATTTGCAACGTACTGGTGTTCTATTACACTTAGTTGACATTGCTCCTTTTGATGAGAATGTTGATCCCGTGGCAGATGCCAAGGCCATCGTGAATGAATTACGGAAGTACGATGAAGCTTTAGTTGAAAAGCCACGTTGGTTGGTGCTCAATAAAATTGACATGATTCCTGAAGAAAATCGCAAAACAGTAGTGGCTGACTTTATTAAAAAGTTTAAGTGGAAGGGTCCTGTATTTGAAATTTCCGCTTTAACGGGGCTTGGTTGCGACAAGCTTTGCTATGCCTTGCAGGATTATTTAGATTCAATACGTCGTGATCGGGATGATGCAGAGGAGCGTGCTGCTGATCCTCGTTATCAAGATCAGGCGGAAGATAAAAGTCCCGATTAAATTCTTTGTTAGATACGCTTATTTAATATGAATTCTCCAAAAGCAAAACGCATTGTTGTTAAAGTTGGTTCAAGCCTAGTCACTAATAATGGCGAGGGCTTAGATCATGCTGCGATTGCCTTGTGGGCAGAGCAAATGGCGACTTTATTGCGGACTGGCCATGAGGTATTAATGGTGAGCTCTGGTGCAATAGCCGAGGGTATGCAACGTTTGGGTTGGACAAATCGTCCACAGGAAATTCATCAGTTGCAGGCAGCTGCTGCAGTAGGCCAAATGGGTTTAGTGCAAGTTTATGAAAGTTGCTTCGCCCGCTTTAATTTACGCAGTGCGCAAATCCTACTAACTAACGCTGACCTAGCGGATTCAGAGCGCAATGCGAATGCAAAAGCAACGCTAGACACCTTATTAAAGCTTGGTGTCGTTCCCATTATTAATGAGAATGACACTGTTGTTACTGATGAAATTAAGTTTGGCGATAACGACAATTTGGCAGCTTTGGTCACCAATTTGATTCATGCGGATTTGCTGATTATTTTGACTGATCAGGGTGGCTTGTTTACCTCTGACCCACGCCAAGACACTTCTGCGATTTTATTAAGCGACGCTGTTGCGGGTGATCCTAGTTTAGAAAAAATGGCAGGTGGAGCGGCAAGTGAGCTAAGTAAGGGGGGCATGCTTACTAAAGTGATGGCCGCTAAAGTGGCTGCTCAAACGGGGGCTAATACAGTTATTGCCTCTGGTCGAGAGCCAAATGTGTTAACTCGTCTGATGGCCGGTGAGAAGATCGGGACCTGCTTAAGCTCTTGCTAGGTAGCCTTAGTAGCCCTCTACTACACCCATTGAGTTAGAAGGTTTTGTTCCGCCAGTAAAGCTTTTGGGATTAAGGGATCTCACCACGGTTTTTAGGTTTGTTTCTTGAGAATTGAAATTACAGAAAGCGCCTTGAGCTAAAGCTGCTTGATAGCGATTAGGCGAGTGAATTTGGATATCGCGCCAATTCGACAAGGGATTTTCCTTCCAAGCCCCATTTTCAAAAGTACCATAAAGACGCCATTGATAGGAATCGCAACGAATGCCTTCATATTGAACTTGGTCATTGCCGTTTGGACTGGTCAGAATCACGGTGTATCTTGTTACTCCATCTGCACCAATTAAGATGGAGTCAGTGTCGACGGCAAATTTAAAGACAGTTTGTTGGGATACGTAGAACGGCACAGTAGTTGATTTATTAGGGGGATTCAAGGGCATTGCAGTCGCACCTTCCTTAAAAACCATCGGTGCAAATGGATCCACGCCACTTTCTAGGGCATCTCCTGCGCAGGCTAGCAAGCCAAATGTAACGCTCAGCCCAAGGGCATAAAGTTCAATGCGTTTAGAAGTTATGTTCATAAGGGCTTATCAGTAGATTGGACTTCATTAGGGGGATCATTGCTATCTGGATTAAAAGATTGAATCGAGTCTAGTGGAGATCCCCAAGCAAGATGCTGCAAACGAAGCTCACGAGTTAAATAGCGTGCGAGCTCCAAAAGAGCAAGTTGATAGACTTCACGCTTGAAATCAATTACTGAATCAAGTTGAATCCAAAAGGGGATCCAACGCCAACCATCAAATTCTGGATGTTCAGATGCGTGGAGGTGAATATCACTGTCTAAACCCACTAGACGTAACAAAAACCAAATTTGTTTTTGACCACGATAACTAGGTCTATGTACTCTAGTGGCGTGTTGACGGCGTAGAAATTCATCGGGGACGTCATAGCGAAGCCAGTCTCTAGTCCGTCCAATCACTTGGACATGTTCTGGCAGCAAGCCTACTTCCTCATGCAATTCGCGGTACATGGCCTGCTCAGGGCTTTCGCCATGCTGAATACCGCCCTGTGGAAACTGCCACGAATGCTGCCCAACGCGTTTTCCCCAGAAAACCTCGTTACGGCTATTAATGAGGACAATGCCAACATTTGGTCGATACCCTTCACGGTCAAGCATGATGGCGCCTCAAATCCATTAAAATCAACGATTTGATTATATCCATCCATGAAAGCATCACAGTCATTTCTCGCCACACTAAAAGAAGCCCCTTCCGACGCTGAGGTGGTTTCGCACAAACTCATGGTTCGTGCGGGGTTAATTCGCAAACTCAGTGCGGGCATATACAACTATTTGCCTTTGGGTTTGAAAGTTATTCGAAAGGTTGAGAATATCGTTCGGGAGGAAATGAATCGCGCTGGCGCAATTGAGCTACTGATGCCGATGATTCAGCCTGCTGAGCTGTGGCAAGAGACGGGCCGCTGGGAAAAAATGGGGCCAGAGCTACTTCGCATTAAAGATCGGCATGATCGCGACTTTTTGATTCAACCTACCTCTGAGGAGGTAGTGACTGATTTAGCTCGCAATGAGATCAAAAGTTACAAACAATTACCGGTGAACTTTTACCAAATTCAGACAAAATTTCGTGATGAGCGTCGCCCACGTTTTGGCATCATGCGTGGTCGTGAGTTCATTATGAAGGATGCTTACTCGTTCGATCGCGATACTGAGGGGCTCAAAAAATCCTATCAAACGATGTTTGACGCCTATACCCGGATCTTTCAACGGATGGGTTTGCAGTTCCGTGCGGTGACTGCGGATAACGGCGCAATTGGCGGCTCGGGTAGTCAAGAGTTTCATGTGATTGCAGATACGGGAGAAGACGCCATTGTCTATTGTCCAAGTTCTGATTACGCAGCCAATCTAGAGGCTGCTGAATCACTTGCTTTAATTGCCTCTCGCATTGGGGCTAGTCAAGCACTTCAAAAAGTAGCAACCCCAGATCAAATTCATTGTGCAGATGTTGCGAAGTTCTTAAATCTTCCGCTTGAATGCACGGTTAAGTCATTGCTATTTGCTGCTGATCAAGTAAAAGGCCCGGCAAAATTATTCATGTTGTTAGTGCGAGGCGATCATGAGTTAAATGAGATTAAGGCCACTAAGATCCCTGGGCTGGCAGAGTCCCGCTTTGCAACTGAAGTTGAAATCCAGCAAGCATGTAATGCGCCTGCAGGGTACTTAGGACCTGTGGGTATCAGTGCTGATGTCACTGTGGTGGCCGATCGCACGGTTGCCAATATGTCTGACTTTATTTGTGGCGCCAATGAAGCTGGCCATCACTTAAAGGGTGTGAATTGGGGGCGTGATTTGCCTGAGCCATTGGTGATGGATTTGCGTAATGCGGTTGCTGGCGATCCTTCGCCAGATGGCAAGGGGATTGTTGATATTTGCCGGGGCATTGAGGTTGGGCATGTATTCCAATTGGGTACAAGTTATTCAAAGGCTATGGGTTGCACTTATCTTGACCAGCAAGGAAAGTCGCAGCCAATGGTTATGGGTTGCTATGGTATTGGCGTAACCCGTTTACTCGGTGCTGCAATTGAACAGGGCCACGATGAACGCGGCATTATTTGGCCAATCTCAATGGCACCATTTGAAGTGGTGATTTGTCCAATGAACTACGATAAATCTGAATTAGTAAAAGATGCCGCTGATCTATTACATGAGGAATTAGTTGCCGCAGGTGTTGATGTGGTGCTTGATGATCGGGGCGAGCGTCCAGGCGTGATGTTTGCTGACTGGGAGCTCATAGGCGTACCGTTTCGCGTGGTGATTGGTGATCGGGGTCTAGCTGACGCTCTAGTAGAATTTAAGGGGCGTACTGATCCTGAGTCGCAAAATATTCCACTGGCTCTGATAAAAGAGAAGGTCATTACTGAGGTGCAAGCAGCTAAGCAGTTAATTGCTTAGCCACCCCAGTCTTTGGCTATTATTGGACTTATTTTTTAAATAAACCACCAAGGCCTTTGGCTGCACCTTTTGCGGCCATCGTGGCCATGGTGCGCGCCATCTTGCCGCCTTTAAACTGCTTCATCATTGTTTGCATTTGATCAAACTGAGCCAAGAGGCGGTTGACTTCTTGTACTTGCACTCCAGCACCCGCTGCGATGCGGCGCTTACGAGTGGCTTTTAATAGCTCAGGCTTTCTCCGCTCTTGAGGGGTCATGCTGTCAATAATGCCGCGCATCCGCTTAGTTTGTTTATCGGCTGCACTGAGATTTGTTTTGGAGGCAGCTTGAGCCATATGGCTAGGCAATTTATCCATCAGGCTAGCCATGCCGCCCATTTGTTGCATCTGTGAAAGTTGATCCCTGAAATCACCGAGATCAAACCCTCCCTTGGAAATCTTGTTTGCTAACTTTTCGGCTTTGGCAATGTCTACGTTTTGATGGGCTTGCTCTACTAGAGCCAGAATATCGCCCATGCCTAAAATACGGCTAGCCATGCGATCAGCATCAAATGCTTCAAGGCCATCCATCTTCTCAGCTACGCCGATAAACTTCAGTGGTACACCAGTGATCTGACGCACTGATAGTGCTGCACCACCGCGGGAATCACCATCAAGCTTAGTGAGGATGACGCCAGTTAAGGGGAGGGCCTCATGGAAAGCTTTGGCAGTATTGACGGCATCCTGGCCGAGCATTGCGTCAACGACAAATAAAGTTTCTATCGGATTGAGACTCTCATGCAAGAGTTTAATTTCTTGCATCATCGCCTCATCAATACCAAGGCGTCCCGCTGTATCGACAATGACAACATCAAAATAATGACGGCGAGCCCAATCTAATGCGGCAGTAGCAATATCACTTGGCTTTTGATTGATATTGCTGGGAAAAAACTCAGCCCCAACTTGTTTGGTGACCGTTTCTAGCTGTTCAATAGCGGCGGGGCGGTAAATGTCACAAGAAACTGTGAGTACCTTCTTTTTCTTTTTTTCTTGAAGGAATTTAGCTAACTTTCCGACAGACGTGGTTTTTCCTGCCCCTTGAAGTCCTGCCATCAAAATGACTGCTGGTGGTTGAGTGGCCAGATTAAGCTCACCACTTTGCCCGACATCACCTCGCATCACTTGGGCCAGTTCGCGTTGAACTACTCCGACCAGCGCTTGTCCAGGACTGAGGCTGCCAACCACGTCTTCACCAAGAGCCTTAAATTTAACTTGCTCAAGCAAAGATTTAACTACGGGAAGCGCAACGTCCGCCTCCAGTAAGGCTAAGCGGATCTCTCGCAACATTTCAGTGGTGTTGCTCTCAGTCAGGCGGGCTTGACCCCGCATGGTTTTAACAACACGAGATAGACGGTCGGTGAGGTTTTCTAGCATTTATCGATTAGACTTTCCAGATGGATATTTTAGGTTACTCAAGTTACGGATGGCTCCCATCCACTCTTTATTTGCTGCTTTTGCTGGTTTTAAGCCTTAAACCCAAGGCCAAACTGGAGACTTCGCTATTTACTGCACTCGTACAGGCAGCTATTTTCTTTGTTTTATTGATCCATGGCGTAGCTTTGCATGACTCGGTCTTTACACCACAGGGCTTTGTATTTGGTTTTGCTCAAGATCTTTCTTTAATTGCTTGGGTTGGGCTCGCTTTTTACTGGTTTCAGTCTTGGTTCTTACCTATCTCGAGTTTGCGCTGGTTGTCCTTATTTTTTGCGATGATTTTCGCTGCTTTGCCTGCCCTATTTCCTGGGGTATTGATTTCCCCCAAAGCCGTATCCGATCCTTGGTTTAAAGGGCACTTCATCGTAGCCACTATTTCTGTTGGCTTGCTCAGTTTAGCCGCAATGCATGCGATGTTGATGAGTTTGCAAGATCGCGCCTTGCATCGCCAATTAGCCATTATTCCCAATAGTCGGGCGGCCCACTGGCTTGAGGAGTTGCCACCTTTGATGACGATGGAAAGCCTCCTATTTAACTTACTTTATGTTGGCTTTGGGCTATTAAGTTTGACTGTATTTTCAGGTCTACTATTTTCCCAAGCCCTATTTGGTAAACCATTGGTCTTTGATCACAAAACTATCTTTGCACTTCTTTCGTGGTGTTTGTTTGCGGGTTTATTGGTAGCGCGCTGGCGGGTGGGTCTTCGTGGTCGAGCCGCCCTTCGTTGGGTGCTGAGTGCTTACACTGCTTTGTTGCTCGCCTACGTAGGTAGTCGCTTTGTCGTAGAAGTCATTCTTCAGAGGACATGAGATTTTGATGAAGTGGCTTTTTTTGTTGGTAGGCGCAACCCTATTTTATTTCTGGCTTAAGGGAAAGAAGCAGGCGAAGCTTAATGCAGAGCAAGCTGCTAAGAAAAAAGTCCAACAGGCCAAGATTTCAGAGCCACAGGCTATCGTTCAGTGTCAATATTGTCAGGTGCATTTGCCAAAATCTGAAGCCATCAAAAGAGAGGACCGTTTTTATTGCTCAAATGAGCACACAACTCTTTTGGATGACCAGGGCTGGATTGGCTATGCCCATTGGCGCCTGTCACCCAATCAAGATCAACGTCCCGCAGGCGTGTCACCTGACTTGGCTGTGATTCATCACATCAGTCTGCCTCCCGGGGGCTTTAAAAATCAATCCTGCACTCATTTTCTGATAGATTTTTTCCAAAATAAACTCGATCCTTCTTTGCACCCCTATTTTGCTGAAATTGCAGATCAGAAGGTTTCGAGTCATTTCCTCATTTCCCGTCAGGGTGAGCTCATTCAATTTGTTTCCACCCAAAAAAAGGCCTGGCATGCAGGGCTATCTTCCTTTCTAGGCAGGGCTGGCTGTAATGATTTTTCGATTGGAATTGAGCTGGAGGGGGATGGAGAGAGTCTATTTGAAGAAATTCAGTACCAAGTATTGATGCGTCTAAGTCAAGCACTGCAGACTGTTTACCCTATGATCCAATTTGCTGGACATAGCGATATTTCCCCCAATAGAAAAACTGACCCCGGTGTTCAATTTGATTGGGGAAAATTTCAGGCAAAAAGTGGGGTTGCCTTGAGCAAATTCCCATATGGATTGAATTCTCGCTAAGAGCGTAATTTTAGTATGTGAGCACAAGCTTACTTTCTTACCCTTTAGTTATTTAAGGGTAAGAATTACGCACCAAAATGCACCCTGATTTGTTCAAAAAATACGGAAAAATACTAATAAAAATTAGCGAGAAATATCTTACCAAAATGAGAATAATTCCCTATACTTAGTACCAAATGAACTTCAATGCACTAGATGTAGTGTTTTAATTAAGCAATACCCCATTGTTTTTTAACGATTTTTATACAAATAACTAAATATAAGCAGGAGCAAGATGACATACGCCAACCCCCAGAATGCAAGCCAATCTTCTGGAGCAGAAAATCCAGGATTGAACCCTACCGGGGCCTTAAGCCAAAATCCTTCGGCTAGCTTTATTGCTGGAGGAGTTGGAGGATCTCAAGCAACCCAATTGTCTGATTACAAAATTATCCGACGCAATGGTTCAGTAGTGGCATTTGAACCATCTAAAATTGCCATTGCGGTAACCAAGGCGTTTTTGGCAGTCAATGGTGGTCAAGGTGCTGCTTCGGCCCGCGTTCGCGAACAAGTTGAGCAATTAACCCACGCTGTGGTCCGTGCTTTGTTGCGCAGCCGCCCTAATGGCGGTACTTTTCATATTGAAGATATCCAAGACCAGGTCGAGTTGGCCTTAATGCGCAGTGGTGAGCACAACGTTGCCCGCTCCTACGTGCTTTACCGCGAAAAGCGCAATCAAGAACGCGCCGCTCTACAAGTAAGCGGCCAAGAAACTCAAACCGCTAACCAGGCTGGTGAGTCTGGCATTAAGGTAGACGATAACGGCGTCGAAAAGTGGTTGGACATGGCTGCTTTACGCACTGTACTTGAAGCAGCTTGTGAAGGCCTAGGTAATCACATTGACGCTACACCCATCATTACCGAGACTATCAAGAATTTATATGATGGCGTGCCAATGGCTCAGGTATATGACTCTGCTATTTTGGCTTCACGTACCTTAATTGAAAAAGATCCGGCGTATAGCCAAGTAACGGCACGAATTTTGATGCACGTTATCCGTAAAGAAATTTTAGGTCACGAAGTATTACAAGGCGATATGCAGGCTGAGTACAGCACGTATTTTGCAAAATACATTAACGAAGGTATTTCAGCAGAGCTGTTAGATCCGCGTATGCGCGAGTTCGATTTGCCAAAATTAGCAGCAGCTTTAAACGCGAGCCGTGATTTGCAGTTCAACTATCTTGGCCTTCAGACTCTGTATGACCGCTATTTCTTGCACATTGAAGACCGCCGCATTGAAATGCCACAGGCATTCTTTATGCGAGTTGCGATGGGTCTATCTTTGAATGAGCTAGATCGTGAGCGTCGCGCTATTGAGTTCTATGAAATTCTTTCCACATTTGATTTCATGTCCAGTACGCCAACACTGTTCAACTCGGCCACTACCCGTCCACAGCTCTCTAGCTGCTATTTAACAACGGTTGCGGATGATCTTGATGGTATTTACGAGGCATTAAAAGAAAACGCCTTGTTATCCAAGTTTGCAGGGGGCTTAGGTAATGATTGGACGAATGTTCGCGCTTTAGGAAGTCATATCAAAGGCACTAACGGCAAGTCACAAGGCGTAGTTCCCTTCTTAAAGGTAGTGAATGACACTGCCGTAGCAGTAAATCAAGGCGGCAAGCGTAAGGGCGCAGTCTGCGCCTATCTGGAAACTTGGCACTTAGATATTGAAGAGTTCTTAGAGTTGCGTAAGAACACAGGTGATGATCGTCGTCGTACCCATGATATGAATACCTCAAATTGGATCCCCGATCTATTTATGAAGCGTGTCATGGAAGGTGGCGAGTGGACCTTGTTCTCACCATCTAATACTCCCGACTTGCATGATAAATACGGCAAAGCATTTGAAGAGGCTTATGTTGCTTACGAGCAAAAAGCAGATCGTGGTGAGTTAAAACCATTCCGCAGGATTCCAGCACAACAGTTATGGCGCAAGATGCTGGGCATGCTGTTTGAAACAGGTCACCCATGGATTACCTTTAAAGATCCTTGCAATATCCGCAGTCCACAACAGCACATTGGAGTAGTCCATTCCTCTAATTTATGTACTGAAATCACCCTTAATACCAACGAGAGCGAAATCGCTGTTTGTAATTTAGGTTCCGTGAACTTAACTGCGCACATGACTACGGACGCTTCTGGCAAGATGATTTTGGATCATGAGAAGCTCCAAAAAACCGTGCGCACTGCAATGCGCATGCTTGATAACGTGATTGATATTAACTATTACGCTGTTGCTAAGGCGCGTAACTCGAATTTGAAACACCGTCCAGTGGGTATGGGCATTATGGGCTTCCAAGATTGCTTGCATATGCAGCGCATTCCTTACGCTAGTGACGAAGCTGTGAAATTTGCTGACTCTTCGATGGAGGCAGTTTGCTACTACGCTTATCAAGCTTCAAACGAGTTAGCTGAAGAGCGTGGTGTTTACAGCACCTACAAAGGATCTTTATGGGATCGTGGAATTCTTCCGCAGGACTCAGTACGGCTTTTAGCTGAAGAGCGCGGTGGCTACCTTGAAGTGGATAGTTCGTCCACCATGAATTGGGATGGTTTGCGTGCTCGTATCAAGCAATATGGCATGCGTAACTCCAACTGTGTAGCGATCGCACCAACAGCAACAATTTCAAATATTATTGGTGTGTCTGCTTGTATTGAGCCTACTTTCCAGAATTTATTTGTGAAGTCGAATCTTTCGGGTGAATTTACGGTGGTAAATGAGTACCTGGTACGTGATTTGAAAGATCGTGGCCTGTGGGATGAAGTCATGATTGCTGACTTAAAGTACTTTGATGGCACTTTATCAAAGATTGATCGCGTTCCGCAGGATCTACGGGAGTTGTATGCAACAGCATTTGAAGTGGAGCCAAGTTGGCTAGTTGAAGCTGCTTCTCGTCGTCAGAAATGGATCGACCAAGCTCAGTCCCTCAATATTTATATGGGTGGTGCATCTGGCAAGAAGTTGGACGATACCTATAAGCTGGCATGGTTACGTGGTCTCAAAACTACTTATTACCTCCGCACAATGGCTGCAACCCACGTAGAGAAATCTACTGTCACCAGTGGACAGTTGAATGCAGTATCTAGTGGCGGCGGAGTTAACGGAACAGATGCAGCTGCAGTTGCAGCTCAAGAATTGGATGGACCAGCTTGCACAATGCGCCCTGGCGATGCTGGCTTTGAAGAATGTGAAGCATGTCAGTAAGCTATTTGCTTGCTGACTGAAAATTGAAGAATTGAGGAGAGAGTTATGTTGAATTGGGAAGAGGAAGTTGCACCAGCCCTAGTGAATTTGGGTGTTGCACCGCAACCAGTTGCAGTAGAAATACAGCGTCAACAGCCAGATCAGATTGCTATAGCACCCCAAGTTGCTGCACCTGCACCATTGGAGACGGCATCTTTGTCAGGTGGTACTGTGCATCGTGTCAATGCAGCCGATAAGCGTGTGATTAATGCAAAGACTGATGTTAATCAGCTGGTGCCATTTAAATATAAGTGGGCTTGGGAGAAGTATTTAGCGGGCTGCGCAAATCATTGGATGCCGCAAGAGATCAATATGAACCGCGATATTGCGCTTTGGAAAGATCCAAATGGATTAACGGAAGACGAGCGTCGAATTATTAAACGCAACCTCGGCTTCTTTACTACAGCCGATTCTTTGGCGGCAAATAATATTGTCTTGGGTACTTATCGCCATATTACGGCTCCAGAATGTCGCCAATATCTATTGCGCCAGGCTTTTGAAGAGGCTATTCATACTCATGCTTATCAATATATTGTGGAATCTTTGGGGTTAGACCAAAGTGAAATCTTCAATGCGTATCACGAGATTGAATCGATTCGCGCCAAAGATGAGTTCTTGATTCCTTATATTGATGTATTAACCAATCCCACATTTAAGACTGGCACGTTAGAAAACGACCAAACATTACTTCGTTCACTGATTGTTTTTGCCTGCGTGATGGAAGGTTTATTCTTTTATGTTGGTTTTACGCAAATACTTGCAATGGGTCGTCAAAACAAAATGACGGGTGCCGCAGAGCAGTATCAATACATCCTTCGCGATGAATCAATGCACTGTAATTTTGGCATTGATTTAATTAATCAAATTAAGCTGGAGAACCCGCAGTTATGGACTTCCGCGTTCAAAGATGAGATCAAATCAATCTTCGAAAAAGCGGTTGAATTAGAGTACCGTTATGCAGAAGATACGATGCCTCGCGGAGTGCTCGGATTGAACGCGCCGATGTTCAAAGGCTACCTAAGATACATCTGTAATCGCCGGTGTTTGCAAATAGGACTTGACGCCATGTTCCCAAATGAAGAGAATCCATTCCCATGGATGTCAGAAATGATTGATCTGAAAAAAGAACGTAACTTTTTTGAGACACGCGTTATTGAGTATCAA
>Ga0214257_1000440_pt1 | contig 12793 bp, 19 predicted proteins | sample TroBogypolimnion_23_FD_153095 | JGI IMG/M metagenome (GOLD analysis project Ga0214257, IMG submission 153095) | Freshwater microbial communities from Trout Bog Lake, WI - 18AUG2009 hypolimnion | ecosystem: Environmental > Aquatic > Freshwater > Lake > Hypolimnion/Profundal zone | place: Trout...
TACAAGTTGCGGTGTGCTCATGGACAGGGACACGGTCGACGTGTGGGGCTGCCCGGGTTGCGATTTTGATTATTGCAGCTGCAAGCCGATGCCGCCGTTTTTGCAAGAGGTGTGGAGTTTGCTGAAAGCTGAATAAACTGTTCAAAATCTGCAAAAAAAAACTTTCGAACTCATGCTCCAATACACGTCGTGCCTCTTTGCCACCGTGGTCATCTCGGCCTACCACCACCCCAACGCCGGCTTCTTCCGCGCGACGTGCTACCACCATCTGTTCCTGCTGGTGACGATGCTGAGCATCCTGTTCCACTGCACCCGCGGGCCGCGCATCGGGGTGGCGGACAAGCTCTGCGCGCACGCGGCGTTTGCGTTTGTCGTCGTGTACGACTCGCGGCAGGCGATCGAGTCCGGCGCGGGGTGGCTGCTGCTGTTTCCTGCCGCTGTGGCCGGTCTGTGGGTCGGCGAATATCTTTGGCCGGCGAGGGCCGAGCGGCTGCATGCGTGCTTGCACATTGTGACGGTGATTGGGGTGAACTGTTATTTGGGGGTTCTGGACCGGTGAATTTGGATTGGAAGAACCGTTCAAACCCTGAAAAATTTACTGCAAAAGTAAATAAATTGCCGAACCAAACATCCGATGTCCATACGCATTGCGACGCTCAAGGGGTCACTCATGCGCCCTTATCCGTTTTTCGTTCGCCTCCTCTCACTCATGAGTCCGGGCGTGCACACTGAGATTTGGTATAACGAATGGAGGTTTTCTGCTTCTCGTGATCTCATAGGCCAGGACGGGGCTTTCATTGGCTGCATAGGCGTATGGGATTTCGGACCCGGCTTCGACGTCTCTCGCTGGCATGTCGTCAACGTGCCGGTGGCGGACATCGATCGGGCGATGGAGTTCATCGACAGGGCGCTCGACGCGCGCGTCCGTTACGGCATCAGCATCTGTGAGTGCGCGCTCCCAAAGTCGCTCAGCATCGAGGCCGATGTCGACTGCTGCCGCCCTGAAACGTGGGATCACGTGTTCTGCTCGCAGTTTGCGCTGCTGTTCCTTCGCTGGTGTGATCACCATGATCTCCTGCTTGTGCCGAAAAGCAGCTCGTTTTTGCTGTGGTCCGTGAACAGCAGGGGCTGTCTGCCGAGCAGGCTGCAGATCATTACGGATATGGTGTTTGGTCGTTCGGACGCTGGATACGATGGCGTGTTGGCTTGAAAAGTGTTCTTATCATTTGCTGGGGTCATTTGTTTTGAACGGGCCTGCTCTAGTTATACCTGTCCGGAATATCGGGCAATTCGTTCCAGAACGTTCTCCATGTAATCAAATCTCGTTTGTGTTCCTTGCCGTGTTGAATATTTCTTTCTATTGTTGTTTTTAGGCGATTATCTTCGAATGAAAAGTTTTGAACAAACTTCTCCAACGCTTTTGAAAGTATATGATAATAAGAGCAAGGCATTTCGCTCATCATGACTGGAAGAAAATATGTTTCTGCAAATGTCTCGAATTCCACCGTGACTGTCGTCGTAATGTTAAGAAATTGGATTTGCACTTGGTCCCTAAACCTTTTGCATGCTGTCCACATCGCCTTTGCCAACTCTTGTTTCTGGCTAATTGGCCACCAGCTGTCAGGAAGATCCTGTTTTATGAGGCTTGGATTGCATAATTGTGCCATGTCTATATCATTATCCGAGAACTTGTTTTTTGTAATTTGATGGAATGTTTTGATTGTTCTTAAACTGGCTATTTCGACTTTCAGAGGTTTTGGAGGAACTGGAAGCGGCTTAGCCCGTATACCAACCTGAACAAGGAGCAAGTCATACAGATCGCGTAAGAGCGAAGACAGGCCTTGAGATTGGTTTTGGTGCCCTGGATGATTTCGCATATAGTTCCGTATCTCCTGTCTCAATTCGTTCTGAGGAATAAGGTTCTCATACACTACATCATACCCTGTGATTGGAGACACAAGACCGTGGTTGCGACGCCACATTTCAATATTTCGTTCCTCGTAAACAACGGAATCATACGCTTCCACGGGATTCCTCATCAGTTCGCCAGAGAAGGGGCACTTCCACTTGTGTGGCAGTTCTTCAGTGTGCTCTGTGGGTTGTGTGCCTTGTTCTCGTTGAGGGCTGTTGGTGATTTGTGTTGTCTCTGATGTTTGAATAGCAGGGTTGGTGGAACCTCCCAAGTGTAAACCATGGCGTAAAAGTTCTTGGATTTCACTTTCAAGGCATTGTATTTCATAGTCTATCTGTTTTTTCCTGTTTTTTGTTGTCATTCATGAGAGTATCAATCCAGATTTATATAGAATTAGTATAATTTCCACTGACAACACTGTGATTCATCATTCGAACGCCTCCAGTATCCACAAAATGGTATCCACGACCACGCCATAGGCAGCAAACAGCTGCTGGCATAACTCCGAGTCAATGACGGGATAGTGGTGATGATGATGAAAGGGGGGCATTCAAGGGGCGGCTAACGACGTGTTTTGTAGTCTTGGAGGCATTTCGAGTCAGATTTTAAATCCGCGATTGAACCAAGCCTGTATTTAAACACCACCCGATTTCCCTCAACAGCCAGCCCGAATGTCTGTCCCTTCTGCTGAAGTCTTTGCCGCGGAACTACACACTGTCATCAAGGATTATGGCGATTTTGGGATGCTTGGGCATGCCACGTATTGTCGCCGCACCGGAAATGTAAGAGTCCGGTTTCAGCACGGAGAGGGCACGATATTTTGCGCGGAATTGTCATTCTTCGGGCCTGCAGACGAGGGGTGCATTCAGATTTATGTGCACAAGAATGGCGACACGGGCCGCGTTTATTCGTTTGACCTGTGCAGTGATTCCGTTCCGAGTGGGTTCGGGATTAGGGCTTATGACGTTGCAACCAGGTTCCACACCACTGACTGGGATAATATTTTTGGCGGTGGAGTCGAGGCACACATTCTCGAAAACAACAGCATTCTCTTTCAAGTGAGCATGGACGTCGCTGAGGTGTTCAAGAAAACTACTTTTTCAAGCTCTGCATGGGAAGACGCTTTTCAGTGTAATGAAACTGCTCAGTGAGGATCGAAAGCTTCGGATAGCAACGAGAGAAATAAACAGTTTTTTACTCCATCCCGTCACTCTCCGACGAATCCGGTGTTGCGCCCAGTCTCTCGTCGAGCTTCCGCTCCACTTCTATATCCACTGCGTTTATGAGCAGATTGGCGAACACGTGCAGCATCTCGCGCAGGTTGCAGAGGCCGGAGGCGTTTTGTTCCGTCTTGAGTTCGATGGACTCGACCTTGGCTCGGATGTCGTTCATCTCGTTCCGCAGCTCCGGCGCGGCGAATTCCCGCAGCTCCTGGCACAGGGGCTCTTGCAGCGCGCTGCGGTCCGTTTTGAGGCAGGGGCAGGAGCACATCAAGTCTGGGCCTCGAGCGACGCGTGTTTAAATAGTGAGTACCCACGGCTCTGTCGGATTTTGTGTTGACATTTTTTTTATCAAACCAAATGGACTCAAAGAAGCGCCTCAAAACGTCCGAGCAGCATTCGATCGACGCGATGGAGTCGACCCTCGATTCCGTTTTGTCTCAGCTCCTTTTCGTCGAATCAGCGGTTCGGACCCTCAACGACGAGCACAACCGAGCAATCTCCAGCGCGAACCGCCAGTTTTCGGAGCTGCTGCGCCGTTCGAAGCCGTCGAACAATGAGCTGATGCACCAGCTGGAGCTCCGGTGCGTGCGGCTCGAGCGGGAGAACGAGGCCCTCCGATCCGCTCGCGAAAAGGAAGCCAGCCGCATCAGCGACCTCGAGCGCACCAACGCCGCCCGCGAGCGCGCGTGGGCCGGGCTGGATCCCGCCGAGGTGCGCCTGATCGTCGAGCACGAGCGCCGCGCGTTCGAGTCCGCGCCCGACGCGACCGTGGATCGTCGGCTCGAGCTCCGCTACAACCGCGACGCAATGGAGAAGATGCGGGTGGCGTGCTTCGATCGGGTCCAGCAGGCCGAGGCGCACCTGCCGCAGATGCAGTCCCAGCTGCTGGCGGCCGAGGCCAAGGCGAGCCACGCCGAGCGCAAGTGGACGGCCCTGCGCGACAGGGTGCAGGGGTGCGAGGCCGAGGCGGCGCGTGCGCGCATCCGGATGTCGACCCTGACCAAGGAGATGCTCAGCGTCCTGGCGCGCCGCGAGGCGGCGGAGGCAGGTCTGGCGGCCGCGCGGCGCCGGATCGCGGAGCTGGAGGCCCAGCTGGGCTCGCAGCACGCGGAGATTGCGGCGCTCCGCGCCGACGGCGCTGCCGCGGTGGTCAGGCGCGAGTGCGCCCAGCGCATCGAGCGCATGGAGGCCGAGCACAGGGCGGAGCTGGACGCGCTCAAGGCGGCGGCGGGCGAGAGGGTCAACGCGCTGAAGCTCAGGCTCAACGCCGCCGCGCGCCGGTGCAAAGAGTTCGCTGGGGCACAGCAGGGGGAGAAATGACTGGTGCGGATACAATGGAGTGATTTATTTCGCATTGCCCGATAGGCAATTAAGCTAACATTGAGTTTCATCTCATCTTTCGCGGCTTGAATCCCGGCAGACCCACATTGGTGTACTGCCTCGTCATGGGCTGCGGAGACCTGGCTGCGATCGCGGCTTTCAGCGCGGCTCTCTTTCGCCGCTGAATGGTGGCCTTGCGCTTCTGGGCGGGAGTTTTCGGCTGCGGCCTGTTCATTGAAGCTTGCATTGGGTGAATGGGGTCTTTTATACTTGACTGTCGGGTTGCAGAAAAAAATGCTGCAAAAATCGTTGATGTGCGTCGTTGCGTATATATCCGATCGAAGAGCGGTATCTAAAATGGAAAGCGGGCACTTTGCGCGGCATCTTATTTTCCTTGGACCCATTTTCGTAGTCGGGTCTATCTCGCTGGCCGAACTCGTCGTGGCAGTCGCGTCTTCGGCCTACGGCTGGTGGTTTGTATTCTGCTGTTCCTTGCTGCTGATGCTGCTTTTGCTGCACATCTACGCGTTCGAGCGGGATTTGGAAGCAGCGATACTGCTGCAGGTCGCGGACAGGCAGAACCTCGCGCTGGCAGACGCCCTGCGGCTGGTGGAGGTGCTCAGGAGCTTGGCTGCAAAGCAGAGGAAGGCCTCCTCGTCTGTCGAGCGCGCAAAAGCTGGTCTTAGGCGAGGCAGCAGGAGCGCTGGGGATCTGGACATTTGCTGAGGAGTTTTTTTGTGAAGAAAGGGTTTGATTCAGTAAGCATTTGTGAAATGAGTAGGGATTCGAACGAATCAGTATTTACGTATGGCCACTGGCTTGCAGCGATGGTTGCTGATAGACAACGAAAGGTGAAGTTGTTGGCAATAGAGGAGGAATTGGCGAGGCTTGAGTTGGAGCTGTTGATGGAAACGAGGGCTGGGTATCTGGGTGCAGGAAAGGAACCTCCTAAGGACAAGGAGGCAAAAGAAGATGATATCAACTGTTTCAAAACGTTTGTATTGGATGAAGTTATCAAGCGGCTTGAATCCGAACATGGTGCTTCATATCAAATCAATGAGTTGCCACACGGCACTTTGTTAGAAACAATGGCTCAGTACGAAGCTTTCGTTTCAAAACAGTATCACTCAATGGATATTGTGCCTGAGCTTGGTTGGACTGTCAGGTATGGAGATGCCTTTATCTGTATTCTTCTGGAATTCAAGGGCAATACACTTTACATGTGTGTTATTGAGCTTGGCAAGCTGAGGAAAACAACCAATGACAAACTGACCTGGACTTTGTTGTGGAACGAAAAAATAGATTATGCTATTCCACAAAAAATACTTGCAGAGAAATTCGAAGCAGCATATAAAACATATGTCCCGGGAGCATCAGCAGTGATTGCTCCTCCAATCACCACTCCAGTTCGTCGGCCTGCACCGGCTGCTGTAGTTAGACCTGCACCTAGGCCTACTGCTGGTGGAAATAGAACAGCACCAGTGGCTGAAGTTAGACCTGCTGCATCAGGGCCTACTGCTCCTCCTGGTGGAGCTGCACCCGCACCTGCTGCTGGTATTGTGTCTCCTGTTGCTAATGCTCCAACTCCTAGGAGCTCCAATTTCGCTCAACTAGTTAAGAGCCTTCCAGGGCATCAACCACCTGTAAAATCATAGACATTCAGCACCCCTGCTGCGCCTCTGTCAGCCTCTCGATCTGGTCCCACACCACGACAAGCTCGACCAAGTGCGTGCCCATGAGCAGCATCTTGCGCATGATGTCGCCGCCCATCTCTGCGAGGAGGAGCTTGGTGCTGTCGCAGTGGTCGAGATGGGTCGGCGAGAGCACGGTGGCGTGGTACTCGAAGAAGCGCATGTAGTCTGCGCCGACGATATCGCTGCGCAGCGCGTTGTTGGTGTTGTTGAAGAGCTCGACAAACGTCTTCATGTCCTCGCGCAGGTGGGCGCGCAGCCCGCGCATGGATTTGTAGTGCTTGACAACGATCATGTAGAGCCCGTAGAGGTGCATCGCCGCGGGCGTGGCGGGGCCGTGGTCGTTGACCTTTTGGATGGCCGTCGACGACATGTTGAGCAGCTCGTCGGTGAGCTCGTTGAAGAGCTTGCGCATCTTTTCGCGGTTGCGGTGGACTACCGGCGAGTTGCTGAGGTTGGAGATGATGAGCTTCTTCAGATCGTCGACCGAATTCACCTCTTCTTCGAAGGCATCTACAACAAGCGCCATGATCTGCTGCATGCTCATCTTGGTGTGTACGTCCGTGTGAAAGGTCACGCCCAGCGCGGTCAGCTCGTCGACGCATTTGTTGAGCTCTGATTCCAGGATCTGCGCGTGCTTTTTTTGCGGCATTTGGTGATGGGTGGACGTTTTCTTTTATATTGGTATATGAATTGTGCCCGATCTTTTTCAAATGCAGTACGGGAGCGACAGCCCGTTGTACTCGAGTCTGTATAACTTGGACTACACCTATCAGTATGACAAGCTCTCCTGCGTTCGAAAAATGTATTTTGCCCATCTGACGCTGGCATACCTTGTCACATTCTGTGGGGCCATGTGTTTTGTGTGCAGGCTGTCGCGGTGTATGATGTGGCTGCATGCGCACTTTGGCAGAGCCTATATCGTTCTGATGATGTGGCTGATGGCTACATCGTTGGTGCTGCACAATACGGGGCTGCCTATTGCGGTGCTGATGTCGTTTGTGTGTGTGCTTGGCGGTATTACTACTGGATGGATGTGCATCAAGTGGCACCAGGCGCAAATGGAGCGGATGGCGTTTGAGTATTTGGGTGGTGTGAACTGTCCTGTTTCGATCGGAGCTTTTTACGCAGCCAAAAGGGTAATCGCCGAGAGCAAATCGCGTCTGAGCAGGCTGTTTTCGGCCAAAGCTGCGCACGGAATGTGCATGTTTGTGTCGTTTGTAAACATTCTGGGGCGTCTGGGGTCGTCAAATCAGTCGGGCGACTTTGTGTGCTACACGTATCCCGTCTACAAGCAGCTGGATTCTGCAAAGTTTAATGGCTCAAATCAAGCCCTCACATTTGTTCCGGTGCATGATCCGAACTACGCCAAGCTGCCCTGGGCGAGTTCGGACGCGTACTGGGGCCTCGAGCTGAGCCTCGGCCCGCTGGCGGCTGCGTTTGTCTTTGGGGCGATTTTTGTGTATTTTTGCACTTCTGTTCGTAAACCCCCGGCTGTTGAGACAGCGCCGGCCAATACAGCTTTCAACAACAACGCAATTTTCAGCTCCGTCAGGCTCTGCTTGCGTCCGCAGCCAACAGTATCTCAAGCAACGCCCTGAACAGCTGCCGAATATGCTCCTCCTCCTCCGGATAGACGAAGCAGAATTCGGCCATCGTGCCGTCCGAGGACTCTGCTCCCGGGAAGTGCTGGCCGCAGTACGAAAGCACGCCGGTCTCCGCCTTATTCAGGTTGATGGGCCCGTGCTCTCTGCGGATGCGCGGGCCGAACACTTTGTCCATCGGGTCTGCAAAAATGCACACGAGGTCGGACTCGTACGTCAGGCTGACTTGGCCGTTGACGGTGTTGACGTGCAGCTCGTCTCCGAAATCGCCACCCGTGTCCACCGTTGCGGACGGCGGGATCTCCTTGCGCAACTCGCCGACCAAACAGCGCAGCTGGTGGTTGAAGCGGATGATGGATTCCAGGGTCTCGATCAGCAGAGGTCTGTCCTCCTCCGAAACATTGGAAAAGACGAAACTGTCGTCTTCCTCTGTGGCAATCGACTGTGGCCTGAGGTTCTTGTAATACACTGTCCACTGATTGTGATTTCCCCCTCTCACATGATTCGCAAACACCCATTCTGGGGAGGTGGTGATCACGCTGCCGTTTTGCGTAATTCTGGCGTGATGGAGTTCGATGGATTGCATTGGCTTTTGTTTGGTTTGACTGGGTCGCTCTAATGTACTGGCCTCTTTTTGTTTGATTTGATTTGCTTTTGTACAGATCTCTGATTTTTTTATTTGATTTCCTTATGACTACAGCTGTGGAACAAATCATACTATGATTTCCTGTGATTTTGGATTAGAAAACTAGTGTATACTGCTGAGCGGATGAAAGTGCTTTGAAAAAATCCATCTTCAAGAATATTTCAACATACATTCAAGCTTACTATCTTTATTATCACTAACTTCGTCTCCTTCCACTTTAAAGCGTATTTTATCATTACACCATTCACAAGTGCCATTTTCGTCTATGTACACAAACAAGTTTTTCACATCAGCAGTTTTTCCGTCCTTTGTAATAATATACTCCCCGTCGTTATGATATCTACAGCCCCAATCATTCCTCTCTGATATCACTTCCAAAGCATTAATAGAAGACATCATGTCTCCATTCAACACCATCATCTGCATTCCTTCTAATGCAGACATGAGCCTGCTCATCATCTTCAACATCCGTCTTTGATGATCCATTTACAATTTCTGGCTACTTTCTTAAGTAGTCTACTCAACATATGACTGAAAAAAATGCTCTGTGCTTGCTTACAGGAGTCGGCTGAGCGCTTCCAAGGTTCGTAAGCACCGCGAGTAGTTTCTCCTGAGCACCGCTAGCGCAGTCGACAAAAAAATGAATGCCCTATCTGGGACTTGAACCCAGGATCTTTGGCTCATAAGACCAATGCCATAACCAACTTGGCCAATAGGGCGGCAGTGTCATGGCTCCTTGCGCGGCGAATCTTCGGAAGCTGCCTTCCTGTTTTTGACAATGACAAACCATCGCACTATGAGCATGCGCACGAAATCGACCCATTCATCCCACGTGCTGACGATTTCGGAGTGTTCCTCGTTGTCGAATCCTGTCAGTTTGATGACAAAGTGGTTGTTTATGTCCACTACGAGCTGCAGCGCCTCGGTTCCCTTGAAGCTGGTGCGCGTAAACAGATAAATTCTCGGATAGATTTCCTTTTGCAGCAGGAAACCCACACGCATAAGACGGTCTATGGCCGAGGAGATGTCCAGCTCGTTCATGAGCCTTTCCATGACAGAATCGTCATCCACTCCGTAGGAAGCTTGCATATTTCGTTGAGTCGTGATGCTGACGTGTTCCTGGTTGTTTATATCGAATCGGTTCGGTCAGCAATTTTCGGAGTTTTTTTTTCATAAAATTTGAGGAGATCACAAATCAAATCAAATAAATGTCTGTCCGAGAAAAAAAAATATTAACGGTCATCAATTTCAGTCGCACAAATGTTCAGACGATGGGTCAGGCTATACACCGTTTCCAGAGCCGTGAATCCCCACGCAGCTCATGCGATTGTTTCGTTAGCCAAGGAATTACGCTCGCAGATTACGTCTTTGGTGGACGTTGGCGCGATGTCCGTCTTTATTCCGGTATTTCCGACTGCAGGAGTCTTTGAACTGCCTTCTTCCAACAGGTCGTTGGCCAAATTCTGGCTTGCATTTGTCGAGGCGGTCATGAACGAGGATCTGACAGCGAGCCATTCGCACTGCCTTGTGTTCATCGGCAGCCACAACGAAATCGAAATCTCGGACGAATGGGGCGGCGGATGGTTTTTCATCCTGAGGCACCCGGGATCCAGCGGCGAGTCCGATCGCTCAAGGTCGAACACACCGGTCAGGCGGCGGTCTCCTGTTGCCATGACGATGGACACTGCGTATTTATTGGACAGCCCTCAGTAGTCGAATGCTGTCGTACCTGATGCGCTTCTGGTATTGGCTGAGGGGCGTGCAGGCGGAACCGGAGCCTATAGCTGTGCCAGATTTCGACTTCAGACCCACTACAGCATTTCGAGCGTTTGTCGGCGAGGATGCGCGCTTCGTGATATCGAACCCGGTGGATCTCATGATGCAGCATCAGGGACTCATGGCGGAGATGCTGGTGGTGGATGTTCACACGGCGAATGACACGTGCACCATGTGGATGCGGTACAGCTCAGAGGAGCTCGCCCTGCGTGGGACCGCAAAGTGCACCTTGTTTGTCGGCTTTTCGGATCAGGGGTTTGACGGGGTGTGCGGTCAGGTTCGGAATCGAAAGAAGATGTAGACCATTTCCAATCGCATGGGCCGGCTCAGAGTCCATTTTAAATCGCATGGGCCGGCTCAGAGTCCATTTTAAATTGCAAGTCGACGACTATTTTAAACTGCAAATAATTTGACACCGTTTGTGTGCCCACTGAATCCACGATGATCACCTTCCCCGTCCTGGCTTTCACCAGCGCATGGATCGCTGGCATGACCTGTATCGTGCTGATCATGGCCTACTTTTTCGACGACGCCAGCCCTTTCTACAGCGCGTATGTCTTCGAAAACCTCGTGGTGTTCATGTCGTTTGTCGTGGCGGTTTCGTCGATCGAGAGCGTTTTCAGGACGATGGTGAACGGGTATTTCACTCTCCGGATGCGCGAGCTGTCTACTGCAGCTTTTGTGAAGGATAAGGAGCTTCAGCGGAACTCTGTCATGGTGATCGAGTCGCGCGGTCCGACGGGTTCGGTGTCGGTCAAGAATGCTGTGACGAATGTGTCGTCTGCTCAGCGGCAGGAGGATGCGCCGTCTGCTCAGCAGCATGAGGATGCGTCGTCTGCTCAGGGTGCGTCGTCTGCTGGCGAGGACGCTTCGTCTGCTCAGCAGCCGGACTCTCAGCAGCTCGACTCTACTGTGATCTCCCCGCAGTCGGACACGGGGTCTGCCATCAACACGCCTTCCTTTGGCGAGCCGGACGACGCTGCCATCAAGAAGGCCCCCGATTCGGACGCTCTGTCTGGGGCCAACACGGTTTCTGGGAGCGTGTGATGGAATCAGAACTACGGGCGACTTATGGAGTCAACACAAGGGGAGCAATCGATGGAGCCAAGTGCCAGGAGCACTCTTGTGATTTAATAAACTAGACGCACGTCACATGCGGCACGTCGATCGACACCAGGCTGCTGAATGCTAGCGTGTTGGCTACTCCTTGCGAAACGGAATCGTATGTGAGTCCGTTCGATACGCTGAGAATGTTGTTGGACAAGAAATAGCCCGAATTGCACACACACTGCTCGACGTTGTCGGATTCGGCGTTTGAGGCGGTGTAGAGAGGGCACGACTGGCACACGGTGATGTCAGGGGCGAGCGGTACGACGGAAAAGGTGTTGGGCACGCAGTCGGTGCACGCCGACGAGCCTGCTGACGCATAGGCACCTGTAGGGCAAGGGATGCAGGTCGACGGGTCCGAGGCTCCGTTGGCAGCGGACGCTGTGCCAGCAGGGCATGGGACGCAGGAGCCCGACGGCTGCGAGTAGGTGCCTGGGGTGCACATCTGTGCGTAGAGCTGCACGTCGACGGTGCCTGCGTTGACTCCCTGGAAGCCAGTGAGCCCCTGCTTGCTTCCGTCCGACACGAGCGTGTCTAGGTTGAGGACAGGAGGAGGGTTGCTGGGGTTGGCAGGGTCGGGTGCGATCTGCACATTTACCGTGATCTGCGCATTTACTGAGTGTGCCATGATTATCAAAAGAGCCAGCATTACTGATGGCATTCGGCTGTGTTTGTCTGTCTTCTTTTATATGACCCAAGTGCGTGAGTACGAATTTAATTCTAGGGTCCGACGAGGACGTAAATCTAGGGTCCGATGAGAACACCGTCCCACAGGTCTTCCTGCGAGTCGACTTCACACAAGTCCGCCTGCGAGCCTTGGTCGTGCTTTGCACGAGGGACTTCCGTGTCGACCCGACAGTCTGGATGCCGTTCCGCGGCCTCGAGCAGCGCGCACAGCTCGTCAATCTGCTGCGTCTTGAGCGCGAGTTCCTTTTTGGCCTCTGCCAGCTCGGCAGCCACTTCCTCCAGCTGCGACACGCGCTCCGAGCGCCGCGTCTGCTCCTTTGGCTTCGCCGCTTTCTTCTTGGCCGCTTTCTTTTCCATCTCGTGCAGCCGCACTTTGCGCAGGTACTCGGTGTGGTGGCGATTCATGTGGAACCGGATGCGGTTGATGAAGTGTCCTTTGTAGAGGTCCAATGACTTGTGGATCTTTTTGAAGCACAGCTCCATGGCTTGGCGAGAGAAGGTCTCCTTTTCGAGCTGCCGTTTGAGCATGGAGCAGGTGGCCATGGCTCGAAAGTAGGCGGATGCCATATTTGCGCGACTTGTCAAATGACTGAGAAAAAAAGTTGTGTGGATTTTTGAGTAGATTTGCGCAACTGGTCAAACCCTCATCCTCGCTCTGTTGGCTTCGTAGTTTATGATCTTGTAGTAGCAACTCTTCAGAACCAAGCAGACCAAGTCAATCAGCAACCTGTTCTGCGGAATCCCGGAGTCTCTGTTCTGGGCGTTGCGGATTGCCAGAATGTAATGCTTTCGAGCCTTCGAGTGCCCTGACGTCAGTGGAACTGCCC
>Ga0214257_1000451_pt1 | contig 12452 bp, 13 predicted proteins | sample TroBogypolimnion_23_FD_153095 | JGI IMG/M metagenome (GOLD analysis project Ga0214257, IMG submission 153095) | Freshwater microbial communities from Trout Bog Lake, WI - 18AUG2009 hypolimnion | ecosystem: Environmental > Aquatic > Freshwater > Lake > Hypolimnion/Profundal zone | place: Trout...
TATTTTTTTTTCATTTCAATTTTTTTTTTTTTCAATACTTATTCTTTTTACTCATTATTTATTTTTTATAGGGAACCAAGGTTCCCCTATGACCCCTCCTTTATACACCCTTTTCAAACTTTCAGTTTAAAACCCGTTCAAGATACTAAATTTTAAATAATTTAAAATTTAAATAATTTATTTCATTTTTATACAGCTAGTCATTAAATTGTTTTTAATTTTATTAGATGAGTTTGTAATTAGCGTACATTTTAATTTATTTTTAGTTTTATTTTTATGATTTATTTTATTTATTATATCATTAATAAATTTGTTTTTATTATCTATAATTTCATTAACAATTTCAGTATGATTAATTTTTTCTTTAATTATTAATCCTTTTTTAGCATTTTCAAAAATAGTCCTTCTTTTTGATGAACACCCCTTACATAAACAACCATTATCAATATAATGTTCTAATTGTAAATCATTATAAATTTGATTTTCTAAATTAAGATTTACATAAAATAAATACTCTGCTCCAGTATATGATAAAACTTTTTCAGATAATTTACTACTCCATAAACTTAAATAACTATTTCTCTCTTCCTCAGAATAATAAAACTGTAAATATTTATCATCTTTGATGATATCAAAATAATTAGTAGGTAATTTATACTCGTTTTTAAATTTTGAATATAAACTTCCAATAATTTTATTATTTGTTTCGTAATCACTAATAATAATAATTTCAGTACATAATATTTCAGATAAAATTTTCCCCCAATTATCTGAATCTTTTAGTCTCAATTTAATATAATTAATGTTATTATTTTTAATAAATAAAAAATTATTTATATTGTCAAATGACTCTGGTATAGGTATATTATATTTATCAATAAAATGGTCGCCTAATGCTAAGTATGGAAAAATCTTGTTAAATCGTTCCGTAACTCTTTTAATACTATATTTATTTATATTTTCTTCTGAGTTGTTAAAATGATAAGGAGAAATTTTTTCAAAAAAATCAGAAATTTTTCTCTCTATTGGGGTTCTATAAATATCAATTACATATACATTTTTACCAATATAACTATTGTATTGTATAATTTCATTAATACTTACATTAATAATTCCAGTAAAAAAACTTAACATTATTTGGTCGTGTATATGAATAATTGAAAATTTATGTGAAGCAGATATTCGGATAGATGATACTAAAGTTGTTGACCCAACTTTTGGTGGTGTATAAATAAATATTATGTTATTATATATTTCAGTATCTTTTAAGAAAGAACCAAAAAGCTTATCATTTGCTTCTTTAATTTGTGATAATTTTTTTTTAAAATCTTCAGTATCCATAATAATAATATATAAAATAAAATATATATTATTACACAATTATGTTAAATAAAAAATAATATAATTTACACCATTTATTAACTTACCTTACATTTATTAGATTTGAATTATACCTCACATTTCAAATCTTTAAATCTCCAAAATGCGCATTCAGCTTTTACATCTCCAATCTCTCGTAATACTTCTGGAAATTCATCATATTCGTAAAAATGAACTTTAATTACTTCGTGAGCTCCTTCTCCAAATGTTCCTTCCTTTAAATAATTGTATTTTTCTTCATCAATTTCAAATTCACCCGCCCATAAATCAATTTTTTCATCTGACCATCCTGGACTCGGCCAAATTGAACCTAATGAAATTATTCTTGAGTCATCTTCTTTAATATCATCAATTGGTAACTCTTCAAGAATTTCTTTTATAACTGGACCTTTAACTGAACCTGTTACTAAATCTTTCATTCCTGCTACACATTCAATACGTTGACCTCCAGAAGGTAATCTATCTTGTTCTACCATAGCAACTAATTTTTTATATTTTTTTCCAATCTTAGCAGTAACAACTATTAATATCGCGGTACAACCACCACGATTATTACAAATATTAGATGCAACTTTTATTCCTTTTTTGTTAGTTGCCTCCAGTTTTCCTTTATAAAACGCAAGCTTTTCTGGTGTTGGTGCTCCAAAGAAATCCATATCTGTTACTTCAAATGCGGTTATTTTGAATTCATCTTCTTCAATAATTTTATCAATCCAGTCCATAAACTTTGGCGCTCTAATTAAAGATTCTATATTTTTCTGAATATGCTCTAAATTGCTCCATATTCTTATATTCTTATAATAATAATCTTTTCTAATTTTTTTTGATAAATACTTTATATAATAATATAGAGACATTTCAATAAATATATAAATTAACCCCAATAGTCCTAACATATTATTAAAAATCATTATTGTCATTGATGTCATTTTTGTTTTTTGATATTAATATGTTTATTTTTTATTATAAAAATCATTTCAATTTTTTTTATAATAATATAATATAATAAATGTCAACTGAATTTTATAGAGATTATGATAATTGCGTTCGAGCTTGTGAAGGTGATGATTTAGAAGATTGTATATCAGCTATTAGAACTGAAAATAATGATCAGAGTTTATGTACGAAAATAGAAAAAAATGATTGTGAAATAATAAATTCTGATAATTTTAGAAATTTAATTATTTTTTTAATTAAATTTTTACAGTTTTTATATTGTATTCGTAGTCATCATAATAATAAATATGATGAATTAATTATATCTTCTATATCTAAAATAAATTTAAGTGATTTTAACTTATCGTTAGATGAATTATTATGTGTTGAATTTCCAGGTGATAAATCATTAGTAAATCAATTTCCGCATAATCTTACTGAATATATTATTATTATGACTAAAATGTCTGAAGCAGTAAAATCAGGTGAAATATTAGAAAGTTTTTGTAAAACAGATGAAATTTTATCTAAATTTGATAATTTTTGCTCAGATTATCAACCTTGGTCTAGAACATTAACAACTTTTGTAAATATACATTCACAAAGATTATTTGGTACATCTATACCTAGAATTGAAAGTATTTTAGATTATGGTAATTTTATAACAGATTGTGACAAAAATATATCAAAATTTGATTTATTAATACAAAATAAGTCAATTTTTGATATAGAATTAATAAATTTTTTAAAATTCGAAACGAGAGGAGGTAATATATATAAAACTAGGAAATATAAAACTAGAAAATATAAAACTAGGAAATATAAAACTAGGAAATATAAAACTAGGAAATATAAAACTAGGAAATATAAAACTAGAAAATATAAAACTAGAAAATATAAAACTAGAAAATATAAAACTAGAAAATATATTTAAGTTGAAGATATAGTTCCAGAAATGAAATGTTTATTCATATATTTTTGTAAATTAAAATAAGTTAATTCTTGTTCTTCATTAATTCCAAGTAAAAATTGCAATTTTTCATCTGGTAAGATAATTTTTTTATTTGCTTTATTTTGTAAGTTATTTAATTTAATATATGAAATAAGAGCTCGTGTAACCTCAGTACGTGCGATTTGTGTTCCTTCTTCCTTATTCATAAATTCACATAATTCTTTTGTTACCTTAGTAGGATTAGCAAATCCAGATGGCTTTTTATTTCCTTTATTTTTACTTTTTTCAGCTGCCTTTTTCAATCCTTTCATTTCTTTTTTAATATTTTTTTCTAATTGTCTTATCTGTTGTTGAAGAGTATTAACTTGAATTCTAAAATGAGATAAACTGTCAATAATAACTCCAAATTGGTCGAAAACGTTATTTGAATCATCGATAACTAGTGGCTCCATTAATATCTACATTATGTAGGAAACTTTAAATCAATTTATATAAATATATTATTTACATTGAAATTGAAATTGAAATTGAAATTGAAATACTTATTTTTCATTTTAGAATTCATTATAAATAATATAATATGAAATTTTTATATTATTTTGTATATTATTACTAAAATATTTAATGACGACGATGTCTTCTAGAACTTCTGGACTTTTTATGTCTTCTAGTTCTTCTAGACTTTCTAGAACTTTTTTTGTGTTTACGTCTTCTTCTACCGCCATCAACATCCCATAATTCATCACCTGCCATCTCATCACCTGCCATCTCATCTTCGATAATATCATCTGCTACTACCTCATCTTCGATATCACCGTCAGCCCCACCTCTTTTTTTACTTTTACGCATATTTTTACATATTGGGCATCCGCAATTCATTTTATGTCCGTTACCTCTTTTTCTACGTCCGCCTTTGAGAGTTCTTGAAGTCGTCATTATATAATATTAAAACATAATAAGTTTTTTAAAATATAAATAAAAATAATAATATTACTAAACTATTATTTTTATTTTAGATATAATTTTTTATTTATTTAGATTCTTGAGTTGTTCGCGGTCTTCCTCGTCCTCTTCCAGTACCTCCTGCTCCTCTTCCAGCACCTCCTGCACCTCTTCCAGCACCTCTTCCAGCTCCAGAAACAATAGTTTGTTCTTGAACTTGTGGTTGTTCTGGCTTAGTATTTCCCTTAATAAGAGTCCACTCCTTTTGTTCTACATCTTTTGGAGCTCTTTGTTGTTGTGGCATCTTAACTGGCTCAGTCGTAACAGGATTAGGTTGAGTATCTGAGGTTTTATAGCTATTTCTAGCAGTCTTAAATTCATTTCTAGTTTCACACATTAACTTACCACCTTTAATACCACAAATATTAGATGCTTGAAAAGCGTGAGCACCATTTTGTGTTGATGAAATTGAAAACTCAATGTACTCTCCTTGGACTAAATACTTATATTGTTGGCTTGAAACACCAATAGCTGAATGATGTACAAAAATATCAGAACCAGCTTGAGCTCCGTCAGTCACAGTAACAAATCCATAACCAGCCTTATTGTTGAACCACTTAACGCGCCCAATTAAACGTTCCTCAGAAGTTGTTGCCTCGGGCAATGTAACAGAATTTTTTGATGATGACATACTATTTATAATATATATAAAGTATTATCTTTATACCATTTACATCAAATATTATTATTATGCTTCTTTAAGTTCATTTTTAAATATATTAATTATAAAATCATAATTTGGTGTTTCCTTAAATTCCAAACATTTAATTATTTTAAAATATTGTATTAATATTTTTGGAATATTTTCATCATTTATAATATGATTTTTCATTATTTTAATCATTTCATTATCTGAATAATCTTTCCAAATAAGATTACCAATATAAAAATAAATTAACATATAACCAAGTGATTCTAAATCATCTCTTCTACTTAATTCATTAAATTCGTGAGCATTAATACTAGCAAAATTATTAGTACCTATTAGATTATTTGTTTTTTTTATCTCAATATGTTTATCATTATTTAAAAATGATTTACAAAATCCAAAATCTATTAAATAAATTTGCTTATTTTTACTATTTAATCCAAGTAAAAAATTATCTGGTTTAATATCTCTGTGTACAAGTCCTTTATCATGAATCCTTTTTAATAAATATATTATCTGAATTCCTATTTGTAATACTAGTTTTAGAGAGAAGGTTTTTGTTCTCTCTTTTAATGTTTGTAAAGACTCACCTAATAAATTTATTACCATATAATAATTATGCGCATCCTTTCCAAACCATTTAACATTTGGAAATCCTTCATTATTAATTAAATATTGATAAATTATTGATTCATTTTTTAATAGTTTTAAATCGTGTATAATAGGCTCAATTTTAATCGCAACAAATTCATTAGTACGTATATTTGTCCCTTTATATATTGAACCAAAGGATCCTTCTCCAATTTTTTCTAATAATTTATATTTATTTCCTATAAGAGACATTAAATAAACTTATTTACATATATTTATATTTATTATATTTATTATATTATTTATATATTATATTATAAATGTCTTTTACATTTATATTTATCAATACTCATGGAGGTATAGCTCCATCAAATCCACAAAAAGATAGACAAGCTGTTGAAGTTTCTTATGTATTACCTTCAAGAGATTTTACAGTATATAAATTTACAGTAGCTTCTCCTGGAAAATGCGGATTAAATAATTTAGCAGAACGTAATGCCGCGATTGAATTATTAAAAACAAATCCAAATCCAACTATTTCTGAAATTAATAGAGTTTTAAAAAATACTTTTAATGAAAGTATTCCATCACGAATAAACAGTAGTTTAAAAATTAGAAAAAATCCGGAATTTCCACTTCCAGATACAACTAGTTCAAGAATTGAAAAATCTGGTTTATTTGAAGGCCCTGCAAGACTTATAAATAAAATTTTTCAAATAGATGACAAAAGTAGATTAAATTTATATTCCATAGAATTTTTAAATGGTGATTTTTCTGGTGAAAATTGTTTGGACCCTAATTTTTTAACATCAAATGGAATTGATATTAGTAAATTTGATATTGTTAGCACAGATAATGGTATAAATGTAATTGACGAAATTTCATTAACTGATTTATTAGAAATATTAAGACAATTAGGATTATCACAAATTTATATTATTGATGCCTCATGTGGTGTAGATAGCTATGTAAATTTAAATCCTAGACATCAACGTGCTGTATCTAGGTCATATGACCCTAACGCACCGACTATAAGTAAAGATAAAAATTTTAAAAGAATGATAACTGCTGAACGTTGCACAAAAAGTATAAAACTAATAAAACTAATAAAAAGAATAAAACTAATAAAAAGAATAAAAAGAATAAAAAGAATAATAAAATTAAGATAAAAACTTAGGAAAAATAAATTTATGTGGACTTACCATTGGCATTTTTAAAAAAAATAATCCTGTTACTATTAACACTATTCCGAGATATTTTAATGGGTCATCAAAACCTTCTCCTAATACATAAATTGCTGCTATTGATTCAATTAAAGCACTTAATCCATCCCATGCAGCATTAACTAATAATATTTGCGAACCTTGTAAAGAGATTATTAAAAAATAAATAACACCTATGTATCCACAAGTACCAATGGCAAAAGATTTTATTCCTCCTTTATTTGCGAATTCCTTATATCCAAAATCTCCTATTATTTCCATTAATGATAATAATAATATACCTTGATAACTCATATTATATTATTATATAAAATTTATATATTAAATATATATATTGTGAATACGTGTGTACAAATCATTAATAATTGTTGAATTATCATTATTATTTTTCCATAAAATGATACTGGATATATATCAGATATACCTACTCCAGCTTGTATTGTAGTACTTAAAAGCATATAATCAATCAGTCCTAAATCGTCTATTTTTTCTTTGTTTTTCATAAAATTATCTTTGAAGTATAAATAAAGTATTCCAAAAATTATAATACATAAAAAATGAAAACATACAGTTCTAATAACTATCTTCATATATTATTTGTATTTATTATTTTATACATAAAGTGACTGATTTGTAACAACAAATTTTAAAATCATTGTTGGTATTTCTTTTAATTTGCTTAGAAACTGAATATTACAAGATAATTCTGCGACTTTTTCAAGTTCGCTAGAAATATTAGTTATTTTTAAAAGCGCCTTTACAAATTCACCTAAAAATATTCCTTTTTCCTTTTCTAAAGTTTGTAATAAAAATTTACACTCTTCAATACAATCACAATCACACCATTTTATTACATAATCTAATAAATCAAAATGAATATTATAATCTGTACCAGTATTTACACGATTCATTATTTCCTTTTGTTGATAATCTATATACATTTCTTGTATCTTAACAGTCATATTTTGAACTGTTTTATCATCTGATTTAGGTATTAATAATTTTAATTCATCTTGTACTGAGATATTAGTAAAACAACTAAATATTGAAACTAATTGTTTGCTCGTCAAATCATCTAATATTTTTGAATCATATAAATTCGAAAATACTAAACAATGAGTTTCTCTCAATTGAGTTGCTAATATACCCTTTTGAGTTAAGATATAATTAGTTTCATCATCTTTTATAATGAAATTATCCTTTTCTAGCATATCAATAATAATTAAAATATTATTATCAATATATTTTGTTACATTTTCATATTCTTTTTTTATATTTTCTAATTCAGTTTGCTTTAAAAAATATTTTTGAATAATTATTTTATCTGATTCAATTGATTTATAATTATCCAAAATAGTTTGGATTTGTCTATCTACATCTTTTCTTTTTTTGTTTACTGTATTTGGTCTTCTTTCAACGCAATCAATATATTCTTTTACTGTTTCTATAGGTGTTTTTAAATGTTTTATTGTTTCTTCCATTTTTTTATATTCCGTTTCAAACCTTACAATATTTTTGTGAATTTCTGTCGATTGTCTATCAATGTCTTCTTTAATCATACTTTTTTGGGTGAAATTCATTAAAGCATTTTTCTCTCCAGTATCAATAAGGTTTAATAAAAGATTAAACGAAATTTTGAATTTAGATATTAATGTTTGAGGTTTACCATTCATCATTGTTTTATATGATGTTAATTCTACATTTCGGAAGAGATTATTGAGATGAATTACGTGACCTATTTTATCGAGCCCTAATCTACCCGATCTGCCTGCGGCCTGTACGTATTCATGACTTTCTAATATTGTTAAATGCTCTCCATTATGCTTATAAATATCTGTAAAGATGGCACTTCGAATTGGTAAATTAAGACCAATTGCTACACTTGTCGTGCAAAATAACATTTTAATTAACCCTTTCGCAAATAATATTTCAACAATTTCTCTCAAAATACTCATCATTTTAGAATGATGAATAGCAATACCCTTTCGTAATAAAGAAACTAAATTAATATATTCAGGTAAATGTAAATATTCTTGATAATTTGGTAACTTTCGAATAATTTGTTCGACCTCTTTATCAATTGTGTATGGAATTTTAGAATCAAATTCTAACAAAGGAGTAGTTAATTCATTCGCACATTTTTCTAATTGTTTTATTGAAAATACATAACAAAGAGCAGGCAACATTTCATTTTCTACCAAGTGCTTTGATACTTGATTTAATACGTGTTGTCTTTTAACATAAACTTTATTCATTTCAAATAATTTCAACATTTTATTTATTTTTAAATAATGTAATTCATCAAATACTCCTTTTGGGTCTTGAATGATAAAGGGTTTATCAATTATTTGTCGTATTTCTTCATGAACTGATTTATCTTTTATTGCTTTAAATATCGCACTATTTACGGTTATAAAACTATAATGAATAAGAGGAACAGGTCTATCTAACTTTTTAGCTAAATAAACTATTTTATCTGATTTATTTTCTTCTGAACCTCTTGTTTCAATCCATTCAGAAAATCTTTCTGGATTATCTAATGTTGCGGATAATCCTACAATTTGAATATGTTGCGGTAAGAGCATAATAGATGTCTCCCAAATGTGTCCTCGGTCCTTATCCAGAATCATATGAAATTCATCAAAGATAACACATCCTAACTCATTTTCAATGTCCATATCGAATGAAGTTGATGAATTTACTTGTTGTGATTTACCTTTAAGTTGATATAATTTATTTAAAAGAATTTCTGTGGTCATAATTAAAACATCAGCATTTGTGTTAATTTTTAAATCACCTGTTAAAACTCCTATGCTTATGTGCGGATAATTTTGAGTAAAATCATAAAATTTCTGATTTGATAAACTCTTAATAGGCGAACAATATATAGATTTTTTTCCTTTCGAATGAAAAAAATCTATTGCGAATTCAGCTGGCATTGATTTTCCAGTACCTGTTGGAGCAGTAATTAATACATGATTCCCTTTTACTAATCCATCTATTGCCCACTTTTGAAAATCGTGTAATTCATATGGATATTTTTCAAAATAATCTTTATATTGTGATTCATTATCATCTGGATAATTTAGGGAACATATTTTAACCATATTGTCTATATAATATAGTTAAATAGGTTTATATTGATTTTGAAATTAATTAATAATATATTTAAAGCATTATGTATTAAATATAACTTATTATATAATCTATGTCTAATTATCATGAAAATAAAATCATCGAACAATTTAGAAATGACCCAAGAATAAATAAATTAAGACAAACACATTCAACAAGCGTTCATATAGCCATTATTGTTTTGCGCGGTAAAATCATCGCAGAAGCAACAAATCGTATTGGTACAAGAAGTAAGGGTTGCGGATATTCTAATTATACTATTCATGCTGAGAAAAATGTTTTAAAGGTTCTTGGTGATTATAATAAACTACGTGATGCTGATATTTATGTTATTAGATGTGGCAAAGGTATAAACGCATTTAACTTTATAAATTCAAAACCATGTTCAGAATGTGAATGTTTCTTAAATAAATGTATGAACAAATATGGTTTAAAAAATGTTTATTATACTTCATAAATAATAAATAATAAATAATAAATAATAAATAATAAATAATAAATAATAAATAATAAATAATATTTATGAAGTATTATTTTTAAATAAGTATATATATTAAAATGTCAACTAAAAAGGCAAGTATAAAATCAAGTACAGTTTTTCCAGAAGAAAAAGCGTCTATTTCTATAAATACATCAGATACTATTGGAAGCATTTTAGAAAGTTATAATGAAAGAGGTCAACGATTTGCTGCTGAAGGAATTGATTATAATCCAATTACTTTACTTACTACTATAAGTAATTTATATCTAATAAAAAAATATAATACTGATTGTTTTATGTATGGAGATAGAGCAAATGATGAAAGTTTTATATATGGTGGATTTGTATTAAATTTAGCATCAGGACAATTAAACCTACCAATAGGACAAATTAGTACTAATGCTAATATTTTATCACAAATTAATGGGAAAAATTTATTTCAAATGAAAAATTTTTTAAATTGTATAAAAAATAATCAACCTGTAATAATTATACCTTTACTATTGGAATTTGGGAGTTCCGAACATCACGCAAATTTGTTAATTTATAGAAGAGATTTAAATACTATCGAACATTTTGAACCACTTGGACCTTTTTTTGATTTAAGAAAAGATTATGGAGACAAAATTACATTAATAATACAATTAATAATAGATAAAATAAATGAAATAAATTCTACTCCAAAATCAAAATTTTTTAATGCACTTCCCGCAAATATTATTTTAACACCTAGCAATGAAGTATGTATACATAGTCGAGGATTACAGGTAATACAATCACAATTAGCTAGTTTTAGAATTGAAGGAGCAGGATACTGTCAAATGTGGAGTTTATTATTTGCCGAAATGGCTTTATTAAATCCAACTATGAATAGCAAAGATATATTAGATGAAATATATAAATTATTATCAACTAAAGATGGTACCACATTTTTATCAAATGTAATTCGTGGGTACGTAAGTATGTTAGGTGATGAAATTAGTTTATATTTAAGTGAGTATATTAATAATGTATTTACGATAGAAAACATATCATATACTTTGAATTTATTACCTGATTATGGAAGATATTTATCAGATATATTAGCTTTTATTGTATATATTGAAGTTAATATTGATACATTATTTACATCAATGCCTAAAACAGTTTCTCAATTAGATGCGGTTGAAACAAGTTTACAAGGTGTTTTATCGAATTATTTTAGATTACAAAATGAATTAAAAGAATTGCTTATTAATAGAAAAAGAAATTATTCTATCCGTGGTAAAGAAAAGGTTGATAATGAAATTAGAAGTAAATTAACTGAAGAATTAACTGAATATATTACTGCTAAAAGGGCAAATATTAAAAATTATGTTCAAAATAAAATATTTCAAAAATATTTAAGAAATAAACAACAAATGATAATGGTAACTAAGGCATCAAAAAAAGGAGGTAAAAAATACAAAAAAAGAAAGTCATCTAAGACCAAAAAATATAAAAGGAATAAAAAATATAAAACTAGTATGCGTTCAAAATTTTAAATAATAAATTTAATCTTTTTTCAAAAATAATATTATGTTCTAAAATAGTATCCATTTCCTGTTGAATTTTAATACTATAAATATAACTTATCCATCTTTTATGGTGGTCTTGTATTTTCATATGAATTTTTAAAATTTCATTATTTAATATTGTAATTATCTCAAGCGTGGAAATAAGTGCTAACCTAATACACGTAGGAATTTCAGTAAATATATTTAATTTATTATCATAATTAACTAACATAAAATTATCAACAGTTATGTCTTTTTCTATAAATAGTTGAATAATATCATCAACATTTTCTTCTTTTTTAAAATAATATTTTTTAATTATATCTTTTATCAACGCAGAAATTATTAATAATTTATTATGAAGGTCAGATACCTTAATTTCTTTTTTATAAACATTATAATCGCTATTTTTATAATCTATAAACCACACGAATAAACTATGAGTAGATACAATTGATGTTGTTATGTTGGTTACGGTTCTCATTAAAATATCATTTGTTATTGTCGTTATTATATTCATATAATTTATATTATATGAATATTTATTCTTAAGCCAAAGAAATTTCTT
>Ga0214257_1000465_pt1 | contig 12287 bp, 13 predicted proteins | sample TroBogypolimnion_23_FD_153095 | JGI IMG/M metagenome (GOLD analysis project Ga0214257, IMG submission 153095) | Freshwater microbial communities from Trout Bog Lake, WI - 18AUG2009 hypolimnion | ecosystem: Environmental > Aquatic > Freshwater > Lake > Hypolimnion/Profundal zone | place: Trout...
ATCAAAAGCTATGCTGCGTTTCGTGATTTCAGATCCAGGCTGGCCTCCGAAAAGAAGGCATAACAAATGCGCTACAACACCCCCATCCGCTCCGTCTTTGCAAACAGCGCCTCCGCCACAATATTCGCCTCCCGCCCGCCGACGAAACACGCGTGCTTCAGCCAGGAAACCATCGCGACTGTGCTTCGATTCAGCACCATGAACTGGCCCACCAGCTGCTGCGGCGTCGAAATGCCAGCCTGCGTCAGACGCTCTAGAGTAACGGGTCCTACGCCCGGAACCTGCAGCAGCGACGACACCGCCTGAAGCGGCGTCGAAAGAAAACACTCGCGCTTTTTCGTTGTCATTTTACACGCCGCGCAGTGCGCTATTTATATCGAATCGCACTGCTGCATGTGGTTTCACGCATGATTTTCATCACAAATATGCGCACTCGACTCACTGGTCGGAGTTATCCCGAGTCAAATCAATAAACGCGCATCCATCGGAAAATCGAGAGACTGCAGCCGAGCTTCCTTCAGCGCAGCCAGCAAAGCCTCCGTCTGCACCGCTAGCAGAGCCTCCGTCGGCGTCAACAACACTCGACTGGGAATCTTCCTCTTCAATAGGCAATTTTGTGCAATTCGCAAGATCAGCCAACATAGTGTCAGAAAGCCTGTCCTGCTCAGCCTGAGACAACTCCTTCCTGCACAGCGGACAGGGAAACGTGGTCTTTTCCTGCAAGCAACCGTAAAGGCACAGGGCATGAAACTTGTGTACGCATGCCAGGACAAAGTTGGGTCTAGACTTCAAGCAAATGCTGCACCTTTCCGACATCGCGCGCTGGCACGCAGTTTCTCGGGCCACTTAAATACACGAGTAGCTTTGATTTCATTTAAAAATCTACAGCCAACAACACCAGCGGTGCTGATGTTTTGATTCCATTCACTCCATCAAGCCACAACAGCAAACTCGACGCCCTCGAGCGCCGCCATGTAGTCTCCGTACTCCATTCCCTCGATAGCCAGCATGAAATCGGTCAGCACGGTGCCAAGCTGATTGGCGCCATCAAACTGCTTGAGCGCGGCTGCGATGAGGTCCTGATCTGCCTCCGAATCGGCGCACAGTGCGTCGAGGAACGGTTTGGTGAAGCGGTTGATGCCCCAGAGGTTGTCGTTGTTGGCCTCGATGACCAGAAACGAGGTCACTCCCTCCGATCGCATCATCCCGATGCACTGTTTGAACATCCGAAACGTCGGCTCGTGCTTGCACCGCATCAGGGTGGACAGGAACATCGCCTGCGGGGACTGGGCGTCCCACATTTCGGGGTCGAACTTCTCGAGACCGAAGGTCGCCTTCTTGGCATCGAACGGCTTCGACGCCATCAGGATCGCGAGCATCACCTTGTGCAGATTCTGGTCGCTGGAGTGGGCACTGGCGCAGCAGAGCTTGAAAAGCTGCTCGGAGCAGTAAACATTGACGCCGGGCACCAGATCGACGTCCGAGCGCCCAAAGTTGGTGAGCGCCTTCCGCCCAAAGACAATCAGACCGGTTTTCTTGTCGCCCTTGGTCGAAGTCGCAAACGCAATCATCTTCTCGGCGTGCTCAGGGGAACGGACGATCTTCAAGTTTCCACTTTCCACCGTCTCAAACGCCTCGGGCATGCCGTCGTGAAACCCCGTCATCTTGTGTGTCGGACCGCCTTTGCTGACTTCGTCGACAACAGCAGAGGGGATCGTGATAGGGGCAAAGCTTCCCTCAGGGAAGTAGCAAGACGGAAAGAGGGTGGCGTTCAGCGGCATTGGATCAATGGCTGTTTTGGTTTTGGTCTGGCTTATATACTGATATTGGCCTACAGCTGGATTTTAAAATTCGATTCGATTCGATTCACAAATCGATCCAAACAGCTTGGTCTACGGCTGGATTTTAGAATTCACAAATCGATCCAAACAGCTGTAAACATTTTAAATTTCATTGATTTTAAAATTAAAACTCAGCTCTAGACAATGCACAACAAGAAACGAACCACCCGCCGACATTTCGCATATATAAACCACTCACCAACACAACAGCAGCAGCACGATGATAGACGACCTGCTGATCGCGACATGCTTCCTGTGCATCGCAACCTCGCTGGTAGGCTGCCTCATAGTACCTTACATGATATACAGCTACTTGGGCCCCGCACACGCCGTGCTCATCGTATGCATCCTGGCCGCAGTCGCTGGTTCCGAGGTCATTCGGTCGCTGCAAATGATCCTTGAGACATTCTGCCTCATGGTCAGATTCGGCTGCCGCCTCGTGTGGCTGCTCCTCACATATGTGTGGTCCATGGCAGCATACACGCACTCAGCTTGGACCAGGAACCGCGCCCGCCTGCACGATGCCGCAAGAAAAGCGCTGATCGCCGTCGGCGTCGCGGCGATGTGCGTGCATTGCATATGCGCTGCGTTTACCATGGAGCTAGCCATCCAGATCGTGCTGCTGACTCTCCGCACCCCCGGCGCTGCGCTGCACCTTGCGTGGAAAATCGCATGCATGATTGCCGGGACCGCGCGCTCATTCTATCGTGTTATCAAGGGCACAGTCTGCCTGGCCCATAAACTGGTCGGAGACACCGTCTGCTTGGTCCATAAACTGATCGGAGACACCGTCTGCTTGGTCCATAAACTGATCAGGGACGTAGTCTGCTTGTTCCGTAAAGCGACGAAGAAACCCCTCCAACCGCAAGCAAAGGAAGCGTCAACGCAGACGGACACACAAGCAAACTCCACGGAAGCGTCGACTCAGACGGACACAGACGAAACCCAGGCAAAGATCGAACGCCTCGAAATCGTCATAGCTACAATCGGGAAAGAGTTCACATGCCCGGTGTCCCTCCGCATCATGGATGCCCCTGTCATCTTGAACCCGTGTGGCCATGCTTTCGACAGACCATCCTTCAATTCACTTCGGGCTGCGAGGAACCCAGAGCGCCTGTTCGTCTGCCCCATGTGCCGCAGAGAGATCTGGACGCATTTCGAGAGCGAGTGCTTCTTTCTCAAAAACACGATTACAGAACTTAAAAAAATAAGTGACGCGTAAAAAAAAATTAAACCCGCTCAAATGAGCACCATGCAAGTAATCGACCGCACGCTCTTCCCCGGCTCGCACTGCATGCAAGTCAAACTCGACACGCGCGTGTCCATGCGCGAAACGGTGTTTTGCGAGCTCAGCAGCATCAACAAGGCAGCCCTCGCGAAGTGGACCGATACCGGCCTCTCCATTCCCATTCCGCCAAGATCAGCAAAGCCGGTGCTGCCTCAGGACGCAATGTTCGTCTTTGGGAACGGACAGATCCGCGACGGCATCGTCTCCGCCGAGTGCACAATCATCATTTCCCGCAGGACCGACGGAAAGATCGACGATGGCGATCGCATCTTTCGCCTGCACGCGAAGCAGGATCTGGTGCCGCTGCTCCGCATCGCCAAGCTGCTCTTCCTGTCTCCCGTCGAACTCACGCGCGCTATGATGGAGCCAGTCGTTTCCTCTCTGTTCGAGTTCTACAAGGAAGAGGCCCCTCCCATGCAGCCGATTCTCAGGCAGCGCGTTTACTCCATGGACAACAAGTTCATCGGCCACATCTGCGCGGCGTGCGGCAGCAGCAAGGCCTCGCTTCGCTGCGCGTGCCTGAGCGGGATCTACTACTGCGGCAAGGAGTGTCAGCAGAGCGACTGGAAAGCGCACAAGCAGCTGTGCAAGGAGTCGAGGAGTTCTGTTTAATCACAAGTGCGTATGGGCCACCATCGGGCCAAAAGCCTGGTGCAAGGGCCGTCATCCGATGCACCAAGTGACTTGAAGTCTGGTGCAAGGGCCATCATCCGATGCACCAAGTGACTTGAAGTCTGGTGCACGGGCCGTCTTCCGATGCACCAAGAGACTTGAAGTCTGGTGCAAACACCGTCGTCCGTTGCACCAACAGACCGACGTTTGGTGCAAAAACCATCATTTAATGCACCAACAGACTGAAGTATAGTGCAGTCATCCACCAACAGACTCAAAGGCTTTCTCGTCAAGCACAGCCACCCAGCTTAGCCCGCACAGAGCGAACCAGCTCATTCGCCCTGTCGAGCTCCTCCCTGGCGGCGCAAGCGTCGTCGTTGGCCCGCTGAAGCGCCTCGTTTGCGATTCGAAGCCGGTCCTCTGCCTCACGGGCGCGATTGCTCGCCTCGACGAGCTCCGCCTGGCTCCCGACGTTCCATCCGAGCGCCTCGGCCAGGTGAGGAAGCGTGCAGGCCGAGTGAGTGCCGGTCTCGTCCAATTGAGGAAGCGGGCAGGCAGTTGTCTCGTCCCATTGAGGAAGCGGGCAGACAGTTGTCTCGTCCAATCGAGGACCGATCACCACGTCGGATTCCGCAACGTTGGTCACAAAAGAGACCGCCATTCGAGGAGCAGAGGTCAACACAGGCGCTGCAGACTCCATCAGAACCTCGATCAAGGGACGCAGAGCCCTCGAAGCCACGGCATCCATCCTCTTCTGCCTGCGTCGAATGTCGCCGCGGACCAACTGATCCTTCACCTGCTTGTGGGCCGCCGCATCAAACAGAAGCTCCACGTCTCCCGTGCAGGGAGCAACGCGCTCGATCATGCCGGCGAGCTTCAGGTTCTTGTCGAGCGTCTTTCTCGGACCAGTTTCGCCCACAAATTCGCACTTCAGAGGGAACACGTCGCACAGCGCGCTGTACGCCTTGCGGTCCGCTGCCGGAATCAGCACCCTGACGACCCCGAAAAACGACGTCTCCGGCGTCTTGGCCTGCGCGCTGTCGATCCAGACCACGCGGTCGCCGCCGCACTTGATCGCATACATCAGAAACTTGAGGAACAGCGAGGAGCAAGTATTTCCAGTCTTGGACACATAGAACGGAAAGGCGAACCGGTCCGCCCAGGGCAACACGAGGCGCTGCGACGAGATGATTCCTTGCGGAAACAGGTCAGGCGAGCACGAGGGAATGGCCCTGATGACCTCGGCCTCAATCCTCTCTCTCACATCCGCCCAGTACGTCACCGCCTTCCAGGGAGTCGCGCCTCTGCCTCGTTTGCTCATTCGATTCTGGGCGGACAGGACTACAGGGCGATTTATATAGGTGCAGAAGCTGTAGAGTTCGGATTTTGTTTACAGCTTGGGTAAACCATAGTATGGTTTGATCGGATTTGAAAAAAAGTCTACAGAGCATACCATCATGATTTGCTACGACCAGCCAGCTCCCGCAGCACCGCGCCCAGCTGCTTGAGACGCTCCGTCTGGCGAACGGCCTGCCGCATCCGAGCATCGAACAGCAGCTGGACCGCCTTCTTGTCTTCGCCCAGCCGCGAATACGCCCGGAGCAGGCTCAGCGCCGACCCCTCCCTTCCAGCGCGCACTAGCGCCAGTTTCAGGAACGAAACCGCCTTGTTGTGCCTCACCATCTTTCCACCATGGTGGCGCCGGTGGCGGCCACTGTGGTGGCCTGGCTTAGTGTGCTCGGACTTTGGCGGACTGATGTGCTCGGACTTTGGCGGATCGGTCTTTGGCGGCTTGCTTTTCTCTGGTGGAGGCTCTGTGTGCCCGGACTTTGGCGGATCGATGTGCCCGGACTCGTTTCTGTGCGCTGGTGAAGGTTTCCATATCTTGCTCTGCCCTGGCCTCAACCCGTCGTGACGATTTTCTGCAGTAGTTATGTGCGGTCCCGGAGTCATTTGAATCCATGGAGCACTGGTCTCTGTGTAATTATCAAGCGGCACAGTGTAATTCCCTGGCTGCTCAGCAATCACAGATTGATGGAAGGCCGCAACGAACAACAAAAGATAAAGTGTCATTTCACACACTGCGGCACCGTGCTTATGTATGCATCGACCGGCTCCCTATAGCAGGAGCGTTTCGACGCACACCTGGAACACATTTCATATAAAAGAGCATCCTACAAGTATGCTGTCAATCGAATATCTTTCGAAGCATATCTGCAGCAAGACGTCTCCAAGACAAACCATCATAGAGGACTGATTTTTTTAGTCCAAATGCTGTATCAAAAAAACTCATTCTTTTTCACAAATTGAATAAATATTTTATACCGATATACAGGATGCACAGCATTGATTCTAAAGACTTTATCAAATACGTCGATTGATACAGCTCTTACCTCATTACAGTTTCCAAAAAACAACATAGCAAACGAATTGCCATCAAAACATGAAAAACCATTTGTAGTGGTGTTATCAAGCATCACAGGCTGACGCAAAGAAGCCCCATAATAAATCTCCCATACATTACAATACACACCACTATACCTCCTGAGCAATTCAGCACACGCATGATTCATCACAACCCTACCGACATACGGAAATTCCCCAATCAGTGAAACTCCCGCATCATACAACCTGCTCATCGTTCGCGTATCCTCTTGAACGTTCATGGAATACACGTTATCTGCAATTCCGTTAATACTCTGTTGGTCCGAAAGCAAGTCAACAAGCCGAGTTATCGAACGCAAAGTGCTTTTGGTAGACATCCGAACTTCTCAACATTCCTCGGTTTTATATAATTCTACTGCCACTAACAAAAAAATCCGACAGGAGCATTTCGACGCTCACCCCGAACACATTTCATATAAAAGAACCGCAACAGCCCTGACCAAAGACCTGCAATGGCCTCTTTCGTCGAAAGCGTGAAACTGTATCATGGATTCTGCAAGACCTCGCCTGTGACATTATCCAAGAAAGATCAGAATCTGTTTCTTGGCCAAGAAGGATTCAGACTGAAGCTTGAAAACGGCAGCACCCAATTTCAAATCACCTTCACCAGCCCACAACCGCTGAAGCGCGTCATAGGAAAGGGACCTAACGTACTCGCTGTGCACCTTCACACAAGCAGCATGCACCTTGAATTAGGACCCACAGAAGAGGACCAGAAAATCCTGGCCAGCCTGGACACGGAATGGGAAACGGTGTACATCGACTTCGACCAACCATCGTCAGACGAGGCGAGACGTTTCAGTGCCTCGCTGTTTCGCGGCTGCACCAAGCTCGCATCCAACCACGACCTTCTCCGCGGGTTGCCAGACGACATAACCCTCAACTGCAAGGACGGAAAATCCGTCACCATCAACAGCACCGTGGCCAGAGTCAACAGCGAGCTCTTCTCTGCCAAGGAACGCGTATGCACCGTGGCCAGAGTCAACAGCGAGCCCTTCTCTGCCAAGGAACGCGCATGCAACGACACCAAGGAGCTAGACCTCACAGACTTCACAGTCGAAACAGTGTCCAAAGTCAAAACCATCATGATCGAACGCCTCATACCACACGACGTCTCACCGGACGAGGTGCGCCTGATGTACTACCTCCTCATCGAAGGACGCGGTTCCGCATGGAAGCCGCTGGTGGAGTCAATGACAGTGGACAACTGCCTGGACATTCTTATTTTGGCACACGAGCATAAGAAGCCCAAGGCAGCGGAGGCTGCCAAGCGATTCCTCGATGCCAACATGCACAAGTTTGTCATCGCCGATCCGTATGCCGCCAAGGCTGCATTTGCAGTGAAGAAAGACGAATAAAATCGCCGCCGAATTTCAGTGCATATGCGAGTAACACAGGGTTTAAACACACAAGAATTACACGTCCAAAACGTTTCATTTATTCACAGACGCGATAATTCTTACATGGAAGCCGCCTGCCTTCTAGCGGCGATTTCCGCAGCAAGTCGCTTCGAATAAGCTTCAGGCCAGTTCTTCTTCACAGTACGCCTCAGAAGATCGTAGACCCGCTGCTGTTCATCCATATCCTTCTCCGTTTCTTCGCTGCTCAATCCAGAAAAGGCCATCTGGCCTTCCTTTTTGAAGCAGAAAAACAGATCCAAAAGCTCGGACGATTCCAGCACATAGTGTCCCGTATCCAGCCCGATATCATGATAAACAGCCGAGAATTCCTTCGACTCCAGAACCAGCCGGCGCTTGTCTGGACACGACAGCCACGTGCCTATGATCCCCTTGAAAACAGCGTTGCGCACACTCGGCTCGACGTCAACGTCCACCTGGAAAGCGTAACTGTGGAATTTCATATTCACCGCAGCAGCACGCTGGTACTGACTTCTTAAATACAAGCGATGCCTGAGTCTCTGTTCTCAATACTGGCACATTTACACTACATGCCCGTATTTAAACACACAAGACACTACACATGCAAAAACGTTTCATGTCCGCGCTCGAGATTTTCAAGTCAGATTTTGGAAAATTCAGTGCCCAAGCATCGGGCCTGATTTCCGCGGGCAAATACAACGCATCTTTCTCCTGCAGTGTCCAGCCTAAAAACACACTCCACTGCACCAGCGGCAGCACGCGCGTGTGCATCGACATTTCCGCGATTCCAGATGCACCCTTAGGATGGCAGGACAGCAACGAGTGCCCGTTCGAAATCGATCTCATCAAAACATTTTACATCCCGACACGAGCAATTCAATGCACAGTCGACACACAGAAGGCAATCGAGTGTGAAGGCGTCCTCTACTGTGAGGACAGGTCTATCAGCGTTTTTGCTATGGACGTCGAAAATTTCGACTGGTTCGAGCTGCAAATCAAGCTCATCTAGTGCTGACAAATAAACTTTGCTCCATAGCAACCATGTCCTTCCTCAGAGCCGCAGACACCGCAGCAAAATACCTCTCCGTCTCAACGCGAGTGAATCTGCTAGGACCATTCCCTCCCATCGCCGCAATGCTGTGCCGAAAGTACGCACGCGGAAGGCTGCGCCTCCAAGAAAGCATGATGGAGCTCACATAGTAGCACGCATGCACAGGATCTTCTAAGCTGCTGCCGCGTGCAACAGACTTTCCGAACAACTCGCCGATCTTACGAATCTCATCCAGTTTCTCCAAGCGCGCGAGCATGCAAAGAATCTCATCTATTTTCGCGATCAGAGGTTCAATATCAGATTCGACGTCCTGCTCAGGAAGTCTGTCCATGTCGTTGCTTGACATCACGTGTTTTCCGACATCAAACCATACTATGGTCCGATGCGCCTTCTGAAATTCTCTTCACGCCGATTCGATGGCAGCCATGTCCTTCTGCAGGGCAGCAGACACTGATGCGAAAAACTTCTTCCTCTCGTCTCCTGTAAAGCTGCTTGGACCACCATTAGGCATAAGCACTTGGAGAGTGTGTTCAAAAAACATATATGGAAGTCGGTGCCTCCAGGGAAGCATACTGATATTTGCATAGCTGCACGCATGAACAGGATCCTCCAAGCGGCTGCCTCGCGAAACAATCTCACCAAACAACTCACCAATCCTTCGCATCTGCTCCAGTTTCTCCAAACGCGAGATCTTACTCAGAATTTCGTTTCTTTTTGCGATTAGCGCTTCAATCTCAAGCTCAATATCACCCAGTTGTTCGGTAAGCATATTCATGTCTGAAACAACAACTACTCAACTCAAACCACTTCAAACCATAGTATGGTCCGAAGCACTTCCGAATCGATTACAGCACCAAATCACATCAAACCATAGTATGGTTTACTGACCCAAGCATCCCATTACAGCTGTCCCGCTATTAAACCAAAAAGATTACAACCAAAACCAACCACCAAGCAACCCATGCTCCCAGCCAGCACCGCCGCCTCCCGACGCAACGGCTACGCGCTCGTGCTCTACGTGCACCCGCCCACGACGCAGCAGTCGCGCGGCCACTTCCACATCCCCGCGCACATGCTGTCGATGCATCCCTTCACCTACCCGTTCACCTACGGCAACAACGCGTGCATCACGACGGACGGCTCCCACGTCGGCATGAACCCCCCAGGCAACGAGCCCGTCGCCGGCATGCTCAGCGGCAGCACGAGCAGGGAGTTCATGGTCCTCGTCGAGAGCACCTTTATTGTGCTCAATCCGAAGAAAGTCAACCTCTCCCTCCACGGCGTGCTGTTCCCGTCCAGCAAGACCCACACCGTCTCGTTCGGCAAAAAGGGCAGGTCCTACCCGCTGCGCCCCGGCTCCGTCATCATGGCGCAGACCGACGACGTCCTGCGGTCCGTCACTGTCTTCTTAGCGGAGCACGAGCACTACTCCCGCGCGACGAGGGCGCTCACGGCGTCGATCAACCACTTTGCGCTGGTCTACAAGCGCCTCGTCAGCCCCTCGACCACGCCGCATCCCTTCTTCGACCCGACCGCGCCCAGGCTCGTCCTCACCGCCGAATGGGGCGTCGTCCAGGATCCCAAGGCCCACTCGTATCTGAATGACTATCTGGTTGCTGCTGAGGGCACAGCCGCTGCACCCCCGGTGCTTCTGGCCAATGTCAAGCGCGGAGGGGATGAGAGGGCAGCAATGAACTCCGCTGATGGCAAGAAGAACATTTCGGCAGAACCGGATGCTAAGAGCGAGATTTCAACAGAACCAGATGCCAACAAGCGGAGTTCAATGCAACCGCCTCTGAACAAGATATCAGGCAGCAGTAATCCGAAGAGGATTTCAGGCTCGCCCGACGAGGAGAAAAAGATATCACCCAGCGTTTCTCCTCTGGCGGAAGAGGTGAAAAAGACACAAACTTCGCCCAGCGCGGAAGTGGTGAAAAGGGCACCAGGCTCGCCCAGCGCGGACGACGTGAAAAAGGCACCAACTTCGCCCAGTGCTGCAACGCTTCTCGAGTCCGGCTCACCCAGCGCTCCGGCGCAGCTTCTGGAGTCCGGCTCACCCAGCGCTCCAGCGCAGCTTCTGGAGTCTGGCTCACCCAGCGCTCCAGCGCTTCTCGAATCCTGCTCGCCCAGGGCTATGGAGTCTAGCGCTCCGCCGATGGATGCCAAGAAGAGGAAGGCGGAAGATGACCTTGGCGGAGAACAGAAGAGGAAAGGGCTGGTTGATTAGGAAAACCTTTCTCGGCAAATTGAATACAGTTTTAAATATGTCATGCCGACAAGGATCAGTAGCATTCATTGTAAAAATATCAAGAAATGTAGTGGATGTGGCTTGAAAGTCTAGCGGCTATATATTTGCAGGGAGCTATCTTGGCATCTTAGACCGAGTTTCGTCGATTAGAGACTGAGTCTCCTTCGCAATTGATGAAATTCGATCTAGTAAATCTGACAAAATTTGACGAAAGTCAGAAGGCTTTCCGACAGCAGGTGCTTGCTTTGGCGTGCTCTGAAACTGCGAAATTGCATTTGTTATGGTTAAGAGTTCTGTTTGTTCCAATTTCCACTCAGCTTTCGAGAAAACATCTCCTGTTATAGAGTTTCCCATACCCGCAATAGTATAACGGTAGTGCAATGACTCAATCCGGCGAACAGTTAATTTATACGCTGCTCTAGCATATGAAACGTTCACTGTAAACCCATCCCTATCAAATGACGAACCATACAATGAAGTAATTCCACTCTTATCGAAATAAAAGTCAAGGAGAGTAAACAGTTCTCGAGGGGAAGACATTTCATTCATTGCTATGTTTCCTTAAATAGGGATACAAAACATTCAAATATCAAATCCAATAAGTTGCGTAACGGCACTATAACCGTCTGTAACCGTTAAATCGAATTAAACCTAAACAAATCGTGTCAAAAAATGCAACCAGCATGGACCACCGCCGACCTCCTCCCGCACGTCTGCGGTCACATCACAGACGTTCACTGCTTGGCTGCGCTGTCGGCTGTGAACAAGGCCCTTAATCACTACCTCTTCTCCACCACTGGCGGCAAGCACTGGGTCCGCGCAGGCAAGCTCGTCTGCGGCGAGGACTACTGGCCCAAGGACGACGAGTCGATTCGCCTGGAGAACACCGACCCGCGCTATCTGACCAAGATTCGCATCTGTCCGTGGATTTCGGAACCTATAGATCTGCAGCGAAATGATTTTTGGTCACCTGAACTCGAAAAGAGCGAGCATGGAGACCCCAGCATCCTGACGCATCTCAACAACACGCAGTGGGCACCTTCCTGTGGAGCACACTATGGGCCTATGCGAAACATTGTAAAATTGCACAACGGAGTCTTCATAGTGACATCCTCAACTTTTGCCAGGGAAGATTCCATCTTCACCTATTTTGTGTCCTCAAAGGATCTCAGACTGCTGCGCGACCGATTCTACATCATGGAAGCTGGATGCCATGAAACCTGGTCGGTATACCAAGGCATCCTGTACATGGGGCAGAGCACAACTCGCCCAGCCCCGCACAAACTGATGCGCTTTGGCATCAGGCAGGACAAAGCCTTGGCGCCGATGCCGCCCCCAGAGCACAGGGCACCGGTCATCCAAGCCTTCTGGTCTGCATTCAGAGGAGAAATGCACGACGCTCTTGACAAAATTGCCTCAGCGC
>Ga0214257_1000469_pt1 | contig 12245 bp, 9 predicted proteins | sample TroBogypolimnion_23_FD_153095 | JGI IMG/M metagenome (GOLD analysis project Ga0214257, IMG submission 153095) | Freshwater microbial communities from Trout Bog Lake, WI - 18AUG2009 hypolimnion | ecosystem: Environmental > Aquatic > Freshwater > Lake > Hypolimnion/Profundal zone | place: Trout...
ACGGCGTCGATGGAAGACTCCAGCACCGCATTGCTATGGGCCTGGCTGGACTGCACCTCTTGGTCCAGGCGCTTTTTGATAGCGGCATGGCGTTTCAGATTAAGACTCGCAGCCAAGGTCAGCAGGGCAATGGTCAGGCAGCTTGCCAGGGTGGCAGCCAGGGTCCAGCGCGTCAGGCTTGCAATTTCGGCCATCGCGTCGCTGTACGAGGTTTCCACCAGCACCACCATCGGCCACTTTCGCAAGGCCGAAAAAGCGCTGATCACGTAGGCGTCATCGATACCGGGGCCGAGGTAGCTGCCCCAATCGCGTAGCGCCAGAAATTCGGTAAAGACCCGCAGGTGGTTCAGTGACACGGCTCTGCTGTGCTGCACATTGCTGGTCGCCACCAGCAGGGTACCGCTTCGGTCGGTTAGCGCGATGCGCACCGTCGGGTTGTTGACGGTCGATTCATATTCCAGGCTGAAGTAATCGGCGTTGACCAGTGCCAGCAGCGTCAGGTGCTGCCCGTTTGGCGAATGGAGGCGCACCTGCATCGGAAACACATTGAATTTCCTTGCGTCGGGCGCTGCGCCCATGATTTGGACCAGATCGCGTCCGGCCAGCATCGGGCCGACCATGACGGTGGCCGTATCCTGCGCCGGGGCGCCGAACTTTTCCAGGTTCAGCGTCAGATCGAGGTTATCGGCGGTGCTGCTGCCCAGCACACGACCGGCCGCATTGACGACCGACAGGCTTCGGATCTGGGGGTAGCTGCGCATGGTGCTAACGACATGGGCGTCAAGGCGCCCGCTCGCCCGGGGCGCAAGCAGATCATGGTTGGAATGCGCCAGTGCCAGCAGCATGGCCTCGACGACACCAACATGGGCCGCAGTCTGGCTCTCCAGCGCCTTGACCAGTTGCTGCAACTCGGTGCGCTTGCTGGTCTTGACTTCAGCCTTCTCGAACTGGACAAAGGCCAGCGCCAGCAACACAACGAGCGCGCACAGCGTGGCGCCCACCGCGTACAGATGGCTGCTCTTGAGCCAGACGCGGACGGCTTGGTTGGCCTCAATTTTGAGGTCGGTCACTGCGTACTCAATTCCTGACAACAATCTCGGTCAAGCCCGAATTTTTGGCCGCTGTCTCAAGCCGTCCATCGCGCTTGATCCGGGCCACGAACTGATCGATCTGCTTGAGCCATTCCTCATCCCCCGGTTTCACAGCATAGGCGTAGGCAATCGGATTGAAGGGTTTGGCCGGTGCCAACAGACGCGCCCAGTCGACCCGGTCGAGCAGGCGCCGGCTGTAAGGGTAGTCGGTCATGAAGACATCAACGCGCCCCGCTTCGAGCTCCTGTTCGCGCGTCAAGGGCGGCCGGATCACCACCATCTTGGCCTGTTTCAGCGTGGCCGCCATGACCGGCTCCATGAAGGTGCCGGCCTGCACCGCGACCTGAACGCCGGGCTTGTCGATGTCGTCCCAGTTTTTGATGACGCGGTTGTTGAGCGTGGTCACACCATAAATATCGCTTTGCAGATAGGGCTGTGTGAAGCGCAGCGCGCGCTGGCGCTGCGCCGTGATGCCGACGGCAAACATGGCGACGTCGCAGCGGTCGCTGGCGAGGTCTTCGATCAGCGTGGCGAAGGAAGAATCGACGTAGGCCAGTCGCACACCCAGATCCCGGGCGAATTGTGCTGACAGTTCGATGTCGATGCCGCCGAGTTGCTGGTTGCGCGGATCGCGCAAGCTGATGCCGTAGTAGTCGGGCCAGATGCAAACGCGCACGCTGGCGTTGCTCTTAACGCGGTCAAGCACCGGGCCAGCCAGCGCGCTGGACTGACCCAGCAGCGTGGCACACGCCAGCAGCAAGCTCGCGATCGCCTGGCCAAGGCCAGCCCTGTGACAGTTGGCTTGCATCGGCACCTCAGGTGAAAGAACTGACCGCTTCTTGCCGCGTATCGTGAATATTGAAGACGCGGTGCATGCGCATCAGTTCAAACAGTGCGCGCACTGTTTTTGACATGGCACAGAGTTTGAAGTCCCCACGTCGGCTGTTGAGCAGACGCAGGCAGGAGATCAGGGCGCCCAGGCCCGAACTGTCGACAAACTTGACGCCCGACATGTCAAGCACAACCTGCTTGCGTTCATGAATCACCGATTGCACGGCATCCTTGAACTCGCGCACATTGCTGGCGTCGAGATTGTCCTCACGCAGTTCGATGACCAGCACGTCATTGCCTTCGATTATTCCTTTGAGTTCCATCATTGTTTCCATTAAAAGTTCGCGGTTGGAGTTTCGGATGCACCCATTACAGCGCTGCCGCAGTGCCAGAGTGTCACAACACTGTGACGAAATCAGGGCGATCCATGCCATTGTTTGTCATTGCGGGCCACGACCCGCAATCCATGGCTCGCGTGGCATGGATCCCGGATCGGGTCCGGGATGACAGCCGGGTCCGCCATGACAAGCGGTAGCCCGTTCGATCTCTGCTTTGAGCAACGCCAGCGCCGGCGCCAGTGCCTCGGGCGCGGCCGACAGCGCCAGCGCTTCGGCAGCGCGCGCGCACTGGCTCAGGCGCTCCAGACCATAGCTGCCGGCGGCGCCGCACAGACGGTGCAACACAGCCTGGCGTTCCTGCGCCGTGGCGGCGGTTTCAAGTGCCAACCAGCGCGCTGGCAGACCCGCCACGAAGCCCCTCTGCAGGACCTCGAACTGCGCCAGGGCCGCAGGCGGAAGACCTTCAGTCATACGCGATGCCACGCCCATGCTCCCAGTAAATCCGGATGTCCTGCGGCAATGTCATGGGGTCAAAGGGTTTGACGATGACACCGGTCGCGCCGTACTGCAGCAAGTCCTCGACTTCCTCGGGCATGGCCTTGGCTGTCATGAAGACGACCGGCACGCCTTTCATGCCATCCTGCAATCGAAGGGCCGCCAGTGTTTCGGGACCGCTGAGGTCGGGCATCATGACGTCGAGCAGCACCAGATCGGGTTTGAACAGGGGCGCTTGCGCCAGTGCCGATTTGCCACCGGGGCACAGGCAGACCTCGTAGCCACCCACGGTTGCGAGGCTGAATTCGATGATCATGCGGATGTCGGGATCATCCTCAACACACATGACCCGGCGCAGTTCGCTCATCGTGTCAGCTCCTGTTTCAAGTTGCCAATGGCCAGCCGGGTGGCTGCCAGTATTTCCTCGCGCCCCGTATGGGCCTTTTGCAGCCAGGCAAGTCCCAGCCGATTCACGAATGTGCTATCGACTGCGTCACTGAACAGGATGATGCAATCCGCCTTGGTCATTTGCAGCAAGGACTGGCAAAACTCTTCAGCCGAGCCCTGCGCCTGCGGGTCGGCGATGATGATCGGCGGCTGTGCCTGCGCCTGCGTCAGCAGGGCGCGCGCCTGTGCCAGGTCAGCCACCCCTTGCACCGGGCACAGCGGGGCGAGCCAGTCGGCCACGCGACGGCGCGCGTCCAGATCATTGTCAATGTGTAGCAGCCAAGGACCCGATACCCGCACCAATGCCCGATCAAGCGGCCATTCGACACTAAAGCACGCACCCTGGCCGGTTACCGAATCCGCGCTGACCGACCCGCCCATGCGTTCAACCAGCATGCGTGTGATGTACAAGCCCAGGCCGGTCCCGCCCTGGGCGCGACGGTCCGATGAGTCGGCCTGAGAAAACTTTTCGAACAGGTGGGCTCGAAATTTCGGATCGATCCCGGGGCCCTGGTCCTGTACCTTGACGCACAGGCGGGTCGCAGACCAGGCCAAGCTCACGACCACGGTATCACCCGCAGCCGAGTGCTTGATGGCGTTCGAGAGCAGATTGGCCATGACCTGCAGAAAACGGTCGGCGTCGACGCGAACCTGCGGGCTGCCCGCTGTCAGTTCCAGTTTCAGGTGTACGTCAGCACGCTGGGCATAACCTTGGTTGGCCGTGATTGCCTCGCGCAGCAGTGAATCGAGGGTGGTGCTGCGCATTTGAAGCACCATCTGCTTGGCTTCAAGCTTGGTCAGGTCGAGAATGTCGTCGATCAGGTGGCTCAGGCGCTCGCCATTGCGTTTGGCAACCTCGGCCAGTGGCAGGGCCGCTTTCGGCAGGGCGCCGGCTACGCCCGATGCCAGCAGTCCCAATGCGCCCAGCACCGATGTCAGCGGCGTGCGCAACTCATGGCTCACGGTGGCCAGAAACTCGTCTTTCATGCGCTCGATGTGCTGGCGCTCGGTGAGATCGCGCACGACCAGGGTGTAGCTCAGCTTTTCTGCCTCGTGCCATTGGCTCAGCGCCAGCTCAGCCGGGAAAACGCTGCCATCAAAGCGCCGCAGCGAGAGTTCACCTTGTCCAATTAAATCTGCCAGCGCCGCCCCCAGAACGTCTTCGCAGTGTCGGCCCACCAGCGGGCTTGCGCCATCGCCAAAGATCCGTAGCGCGGCCAGATTGCATTCCGAGATCTGGCCGTCGGAGTCGAGTGTCAGCACCGCGTCCAGAATGTTGTCGTGGATGTCGCGTTGTCGTTGCGCCAGCGTGGCCAGGCGCGACTGCAAGCCCAGCACCCTGGCGTAGTGGCGCAATTTGGCATCGAGCAGCGCGGCGTTGATGGGGCGCACCAGGTAATCGTCGGCGCCGCTGTGCAAGGCGTGGATGAAGTGCTCCTCGCCTTCGAGCGAGGAGGTGACGATCACCGGCAGCCAGCGCTGATTCACCAGGGCGCGTATCTGTTTCGTGACATCAAAACCGTCCATGTCGGGCATCAAGAGGTCGAGCAAGACCAGATCGGGTGCCTGCTCAAGAACCTGCGCCAGCGCGGCCGCACCACTGGCGACGCCGAAGGGTTCATGACCGCAGTCGCGCACCAACTGGCACAGTTGCAGGCGTGAGGCCTCGATGTCGTCCGCGACCAGAACCCGCAGTACGGGCGCAGAAACAAGTGGGGAGGACATGGAATTCTTGGCCTTTGGCCTCGCTGGCGTGGACGTGCGACGCAGTTTAACAACTCGTTCACAAAGTCGCCACAACTGCGCTCCCGCAAGCGACTGTAATCGAGCCCATCAACACAAGCGAGCGCACCATGTCCCTCCAGCAATTACCCGAAATCAATGCACCTTTTGCCAACCGGCTGCGCGCCCGGCGTGAGCGCCTGGCCTGGTGGTGGGCGACGCGCCGGTTTCCCCTGCTCAAACGCGGGCTTGACATCGCTCTGGTGCTGCCGGCGATGCTGCTGCTGGCGCCGCTGTTCACGCTGGTTGCGCTGGCCATCAAGTTGCATGACCGCGGCCCGGTGCTGTTCTGGCAGGAGCGGGTTGGACTCTACGGCAAGACGTTTCGCTTTCCCAAATTCCGTTCCATGTGCGTCAACGCCGAAGCGGTGCGCGCCGCCTTGCTGGCCGAGAACCAGCATGGCAGCCAGGGCGTGACCTTCAAGATGAAGCGCGACCCCCGTATCACCCCGATCGGGCGCGTGATTCGTCGCACCAGCATCGATGAGTTGCCGCAACTCTGGTGTGTGCTGCGTGGCGACATGAGCCTGGTCGGGCCGCGCCCGCCCTTGCCCGGCGAAGTGGCGCGTTACAGCATGCTCGAGCGTGAGCGCTTGTCGGTCACGCCCGGCCTGACCTGCATCTGGCAGGTCAGCGGCCGCTCGGAAATCCCGTTTCCACAACAAGTGCTGATGGACATCGACTACATCCAGCAACGCTCCATGGGTGGCGACGTCAAGCTGCTCGCCAAAACCCTGCCGGCGGTCGTTCGTGGCCGCGGCGCTTACTGAACACTGAAACAGATCATGACAAACTGGTTGACGCAAGCCCTGCACCCGGTCGACGAACTCGCCGCCCCCTTTGACCCCCGCGTGGACCGGCAGTTGCGCCGCATGGACATCGCGCTGGCGCTCCTCGCGCTGGTGCTTCTTGCGCTGCCGATGGCACTGGCGGCGTTGGTCGGGCGCCGCAGCAGCGTGCAATATGTGGGTTGCCTCAACCAGGTCTTCCAGCGCTGGCAGATCCGCTTTGCGGACACCTTTTTGGGTGGTCTGCTGGCGCGCGCCGGTGCGGGCGCCTGGCCGACCCTGTTCAACATTCTCAAGGGCGACTTGGCCTGGGTTGGCCACAAGCCCATTGCGGCGATATCGGGCCGACGCTATCACCCGGCGCTGAGTCGGGTCAGGCCGGGTCTGGTCAGCATCTGGGAGATACGCCAACGTACGGCGGTGGACTTCGGATCGGAGTTGGAAGCTGATCTTGAATACCTGGGCCGGCGTGGCGTGCGCCATGACTTTGCGCTGTTGCTGCGCGCGCTTCTGGTGCGCTGGATGCCGCTGCCCGGTCAGGCCGCGCAGACGCGTATCTGCGTCGGTGACGTCTCCTTCGACAACGTCAACATGGAACAGGCCGTGCAGCGGATCTCGCAGATGCTCGGTGGCACGCAAGCACAGCAGGTGAGTTTTGTGAATCCGGCCTGCGTCAATATCGCAGCCCATGACCGAGGTTACCGCCGCCTGCTGGCGCGCGCAGCCCTGGTGCTGCCCGATGGCATCGGTATCAAGATCGCTGCCGATTTGCTCGGTGTGCCGTTGAAACAGAACGTCAACGGCACCGACCTCTTTCCGCGCCTGTGTGAGCTGTTTGCACGACGCAATGCGAGCGTCTTTCTGCTGGGCGGTCAGCCCGGCGTGGCCGAGCGCGTAGCCGACGAGATTCACAGGCGCTGGCCCATGCTGCGCATTGCCGGTCTGCGCGACGGCTTCTTTTCGGTGGCCCAGGAAGGCGAGGTGGCCGCGCAGGTCAGCGCCAGTGGTGCCGATGTGGTGCTGGTGGCACGCGGTGTGCCGATGCAGGACGTGTTCATCGACCGGCATCTGCACCAGTTGGGCGTCAAGGTGGCGATCGGCGTTGGCGGCCTGTTTGACTTTGTTTCGGGGCGCATCAACCGCGCGCCGACCTGGATGCGCGACAGTGGCCTGGAATGGATTTACCGTCTGCTGCAGGAGCCCTCACGCATGTGGCGGCGTTACCTGCTGGGCAATTTCACTTTTCTGGGCCGCATCCTCCTGCAACGCCTGGGCCTGCGCCAAAGCGCCAGCGATGCCCTGATCGAAGCAGCCGTGGCCGAGCCTGCGTCTGTGCGTAATCCGGCTGATTTGCGTTGCGTTCTGTTCGCCACTGCCAACGCGCCGCGCGACGTGCCGGTTGCCGGCGATTTCCCGGCTGCCTTGCTGCCATTGGGCTGGAGGACCTTTGTTGAGCGTGCCATTGAACAACTCGCCAACCAGGGCGTTCGCCATATTGATCTTGTGGTGAGTGCACGTCCGGAGGCCTTGCGCCGGGTGCTGGGCCTGGGTGAGCGCTGGGGCGTGCAGTTGCGCTGGCACCTGGCCAAAGACGCTGCCACACCTTACGCCATGCTGCGATCCATGGGCCTGGCGCCGGAACAGCGGGTGCTGCTGGGCCACGCCGACCGGATGCTTGCCGATCACGTTCTGGCAGCCCTGATCGAGCGCGATCAAATCGCCGCCATAGAACGAGATGCGTTGGGTGTGGTCTGGGCTGGCTGGGCCAGCACCACGGCTGGCCTGGTGTGCGCACAATCCTTGCACAACGATGAATCGGCCATGGGCGCATTCCTTTGCAGTCTGACGCCGCATCTGCAACTGCTCAAAGCCAGCGAGTATGTGCGGGTTGGCAATGCCGCTGATTTGCTGCACGCGCAACAGCTAATGATGGCCGACGAAGCCTTGCAGCAGCTTCCAGCAACCTGGTTGCGCACCGTCTGGGGTGCCCACAGCCCGGATGCGGTGGTCCAGAGTGGCGCGCAGATCAGTCGCCCGACGCTGATCGGGCCCGGCTGCTTTGTGGCCGCAGGCGCCAAACTGGGCCCGGGCACGGTCTTGACGCGCGATGTCGTGGTGTCAAGCGGTGCCACGGTTGAAATGAGCCTGGTGTTGCCGCAAACCTTTATCGGTCAGGGGCTGGAGCTGACCCAGACCTTGGTCAATGGCCGCAGCGTGCAGCACCTTCAATTGGAAGTGCGAACGGTGTTGCCAGCGTCCGACGGGCTGTTGCTCGACCTCAAACCCACCCGGCAGCAAAGTGCAAATTGGTTCTCGCGCGGCCTTGCGGCCCTCGTCTGCCTGGCCTTCCTGCCCTGGCTTGCCATCGACAGTGGCCTGCGCCGCGCCCGCGGCCTGCCCTTGCGTTGGCATATGCGCCTGGTGGCGCTTGGGCGCGATACGGACAGCGGCGAGCTCGTGCTGAAAAGTCTGCGCTGTGCGCGCACCACCGGGCGCGGCGCCGGGCAGGTGTTGGCGCATTACGGAGAGTGGATGGACGTGGCGGCAGGGTACAGAAGCTGGTTTGGTTCGCGCCCCAGAAGCCAGTCCGAGTGGTATGCGCTGGGGCGTGACTGGCAACTGCTGCTGGCCCGCATCCCGGTTGGTTGTCTGCACGCGCCGGCCTGGGTCGAAGGCGAAGGCGCAAGCCGCGAAGCGCGTGCCGCCGCCGACGTCTTCTACGCCGTCAGCCAGAGTCTGGAGCTGCGGCTTCGCATCCTTGCAGGATTGCTGCGCGGTGGGTGACAACGACTGTTAAGTGGCCTGAGCCCACTCATCTCCATCAAACGTGCGGGTCCTGCACTGCTCGCACTTCAAGCTCACGCCGCAAAAGCATGTTCATTCTGGAGAGTCTGGGGGATAACTTGGAAAGTGCAGCGCGGCAATTAGTTTAAATATCGGGAAACATAGATGTGAATCTGTGCTGGCGAAAGTGACGGAAAGTGGAAAGCACGGATGGCGCTAACGGAACCGTACCAGAGCGGCCGATACTGAAAACGTAGGCGCCCCACTTTATCCAACTTGACGTTCAAGCTTGACCATCAACAGTCGAATGCGGTCACAGGCGGCTACAGTCACTCAGGCGGCGTTCAACTTTTCTATCTGGCCGCTCCAAGCCAGTCACGCACCGCTAAACTCTGCTTGAAACCAGGAGTTGACTTTGACCCTTATGAAGCAAAAAATAGTGCGCTGGCTCCAACCCCCCGTATTTGAGGGCGACGACACGAAAACAAGCCGGGCCGAGTTGCTCAATGAAGTCATTCTCGTGAGCATTGCCCTCGTCGCTTTGTTCGTCTTTGGCTCCTTGCTTGGCAATAACACGCCAACCAGTTCGCGGATCATCGCTGCTTTGCTGGCTGTCTTGCTCGCACTGAGCTGGCGCATGTTGCGCAGCGGCAAGACTACCTTTCTCGCGTTCGCCATGCCCATCGCCCTGTTTATCGCTTTCACGGGGGCAAACATCAGTCTGGGAACCATTCGCGCACCGATGGCTGCCGGCTACGCGTTGTGGATCATTCTGGTCGTACTGCTATTTCAGTTGCCTGGAACGCTAGTCGCCACCATCGCCAGTTCGCTGGCAATACTGGGCTTGGGCCTTGCGGAAAATGCCCGACTGCTTCCTCAGCCTGACTACAGCGTCGGGGTAACGCAATTGCTCACCTACACGATATTGTTCGGCGGCATCGCCAGCACGGTTTATTACGGCAACCGAAGGACGCAAATCGCACTATCGCGTGCCAAAAATGAAATCAAGCTGCGCCAACAGGTCGAAACCACGATTCGCAAACTTAACGGAGCGGTTGAACAAAGCCCGGCCTCCTTTATCATCACCGACCGGCTGGGCACTATTGAGTATGTGAATCCCCAGTTCGAGGCGATGACGGGCTACGCCAAAACCGAGGTGGTGGGCCGCAACCCGCGAATTTTCAAGTCGGGGCAGACATCGCTCGAGACCTATCGCGAGATATGGGCTGCAATTTCCGCCGGAGGCAAGTGGCGTGGCGAGTTGTGCAACTGCAAGAAGAACGGCGAGCTGTATTGGGAAGATGCCACCATATCCGGGCTCAATGATGAGAGCGGGCAAATCACGCATTACATCGGCGTAAAGATTGACATTACAGCGAGCAAACTTGCAGATAAAGTCATCCGCGAAACACGTCAGCGCGAGATAGAAATCAGCGCCATCATTCAACGCTCATTGATAGTCGATGTACCCGAGAGCATTGATGGTGCGTGGCTGGCCCAGTATTCCGATCCGTCGCAGATCGTGGACGGCGATTTTTGCTCCATCCACCGCTTCAGTCCGAGCTGCTTCGAAGTGCTGGTCGGCGATGTCATGGGCAAGGGCATTCAGGCGGCGCTGATGGGTGCCGGGGTCATTACCGCCTACAACCGCTCGCTCGCTGACCTGTTGCTTTCCAACGAAAACGCGCGATCAATACCGTCGCCAGCGGACATCGTGAATGCGATACACCGATCGATGACCCCCCAGTTGATCGCAATTTCCTCCTTTGCCACGCTGGCCCTGTACCGCTTTGACCTTGATGCCGGGACGCTGACCTATGTCAACGCGGGGCACACACCCGGCCTGCTCAGACGCGAACCCGGTACGCGCCCTGTCGCGATCCTGGGGGACAACCTGCCGATCGGAATCATGCCTGAGGAGAACTACATTCAGTTGAGCCTCGCCATTGGCGCCGGCGACAGTCTGATGGTGTTCTCAGATGGCATAACCGAGGCGCACAACGCGCAGGGCGAAGAATTCGGGATAGAGCGCTTGTCTGACCTGATTGAGGCAGGCAGCAAGGCGAACCTGCTGCCGACGACGATCATGCAGGCTCTGCGTGGGGCGCAGCGGCGCTTTATCGGCGGCGAGCCGGGCGCGGACGACCTGACCGCGGTAATGGTCTGCCTGCACCCGCGTCGCAGCGCTCTGGTCAGGCGCGTCGAGGATCGCATTGACCCTTTGGTATTCAGCCTGCCCTGGAACCTTGAGGGATTAGGCGTTTTGCGCGCCCAGATCATCGCGTGCGCCAACAACCTGCCAGAGGACGACACCCAAGCGCTCATCCTTGCCAGCTTCGAGGCGGCAACCAACATCATCCGCCATGCGCGGCTGCTGGTCGGAAATGCAACCATCACCTGCCGCATCACGCGCGAAACTGACGCCCTGGTGGTTGAACTGATCTATCCGAGTGAAGCGTTCACTCCCCCCGCGCAATTGAGGCCTGACATGAGCGGCCAGAGCGAGGGCGGATTCGGACTCTACATCATCGAGCAGTCGGTCGATTCGGTCGAATACGCAAGCCCGATGCAGGGTGTCGCCAGTGTTCGCCTGGTCAAGCGCGCGACCGTCGGAACAACCGGCGCTGACGGAAGCTGAAATTCGATCTTGGTGAGTGTGTGAGCTTACCCGAGGCGGGAGTGAGTTGTTCCTTTTATGAACAGCAGCCGAGCGATAACGAAACTTACCCAACGGCCCTGCCGGCAAGTAGCCTGTGGTAAGCGTCTCTTAACGCTGGAGGCCGCACAGTTGGCACAAATTGCGCTGCGCCTCCGAAGGTCAGCTTTCTGATTCTTGGGCGGAAATCGAACGTCAGCTTGACTCAAGAGGGAGCACCCGCAATGGGCAAATTGCGGGTCGCCACGAACTGCTTCTTTACGGCGTTGAACTGGACCACAGGAAAGCTGACAGTCGTGTGCGCCCGCTAATGTCTTCTGGAGCCAGCCAGACGAAAACCGTGGGTGGCCGCTTGTCATTCTTTACAGCGATCGGATCATTCAGATTGCCTGCTCCGAAGCTGACAATCAGACTGGCGGTGTCGTTCAAAACGCGGGAGAGTTGAATTCCTTTTAACTACAAGGAATTCATCATGGAAGAATCAAGCAACAAGTCTCACCACGAACCGTGGAACAAGGGCAAGCTGGTGGGCCAGAAGGCACCATTCAAGCTGAAGGATATCTGGGCCATCCGGGTGCGGCTGCAACTCGAACATCGAGTCCGGGAACTGGCCATGTTCGACTTGGGACTCGACAGCAAACTGCGGGCTTGCGATCTGGTCAAGCTCAAGGTTCGCGACATCTGTCATGGCGACCGCGTGGCCGCCCGCGCCATCATCATGCAGCAAAAAACCGCCCGTCCGGTGCAATTCGAGATTACCGAGCCAACCCGGGAAGCGGTAAGTAGTCGGCCCTGCAAAACCCCCACAACCCGCATAAACACTAGCTTTTTTGTATAAATCTTGTGCACCAAATCCCTCAGAAAACGTTAATGGTAGAGATACTTTCTGGGGGATTTTGGTATGCAAGCCATTGACTTTTTCCGCAGCCGAATTGACGCAATGATCAACATGAACGATCCCTTGGCAGTCCTGGCAAGTCGGCTGCCCTGGAGTCAGATCGAAGCTGCAGTGGCTCAGAAGTTTGAGCATCAA
>Ga0214257_1000473_pt1 | contig 12200 bp, 3 predicted proteins | sample TroBogypolimnion_23_FD_153095 | JGI IMG/M metagenome (GOLD analysis project Ga0214257, IMG submission 153095) | Freshwater microbial communities from Trout Bog Lake, WI - 18AUG2009 hypolimnion | ecosystem: Environmental > Aquatic > Freshwater > Lake > Hypolimnion/Profundal zone | place: Trout...
AGGCTTAGAAGGGGCTAAGACTCCGACCGGCTTTCGGAGAATCTGTTGCAACTGTAGCCCTGAAGGCAAATGTCCACGGAACCTCCAACGGTTTGAGCGAGCAATCAATACCCAGCCTCGGTCATCGATTCCGTCTCGGGTTCCCCCTCGCATACAATCAACCAAAGTTCAAGGGGGGCGGAGTGCTCTGGAGCTAACGCTAGAGAAGGAGCAATCCGTCCCCATGAATACGAAGATCTGTCCAAGTAGAATACAGTCTTCGATGGAACCATGGACCAGGCTTGACTTTCGAATTCTCGATCATAAACTCGGCAACGCAAGTCCGGGACTCAATGTCAACAACAGACCATATGCTTCACTCCGTGGCACGCTGCACGTACTGTGGAAGGGGAAGCGGTGTACCTTAGAGATGGATGACGAGGTTCGGGCAGTCCGCGGTGAGGGGTCGTGTGGTCTACTGGGCATTCAAGATATTATTCAAGAATCGGAATCGATCTCAACGTTTCAAAATCGAAGGAGGAATCATCCGGACCTTCAGGGTGTGTTCCAGGATCGTTGGGAAATGCTGGCGGCCATGGCTGACGACAGAAGCGCCGAAGGTATCCGGACGGCCATCTCTTGCCATTCTCTTTTAAATCGAGATCGTCTACGGCATATCTTCAATGAGGACTCCGCACTGACCGAGGAACAGCAGAGAACCATGGAAGCGTTTGAGCAGCTGCATGGGCTGCCAATTGAGAAGAAGGATGCATCCTGTCCAGTCCGAAAGGCGGCTTTCTTGTTCCTGGACCCTTCAACACACCTGGACGAAAGATATTTGCAGCTACTACTTGACTGGCTCGAACACAAAGTAGCTCTCATCCCCTTCATTCAAGTTGAAAACGAATCTGATGGAGATCCGCAAGTATTTTACGTACCTGAGGCCAACCTAATTTCAGAACGAGCCGTCATCTTCATCAAGCTACTTAACATCGAGAAGCAAGGTCCGACTAGAACAGCTCTCAACCACTTTAACAGGGTTGGAGGTCAGCATCCAGTCGGATTTTTCGAGGACTTGATCAGTGATCAAATTGTGAGTGATTTGCCAAACGAACGCGTTGAATCACCGGGTAAGGTTAGCGAGGTTGTTGACATTGGCGGGTCAGCTGAGGAGGTTGGCGTAATGTCGCCTGTGTCTGGCCATGCAAGGACACCACTGTCAGCATCGGGTCAGCAGACAGAGTCGTGGGCCTCATCTCGGATTGCTTTACAGTCGATACCAAAAGTGGTCGACAACCTTGTTGCTCAAGGTCCCAGCCAAATCGTTACGACTTCTCCAGCCCCCACGACCAAGAGTGGACCGGATGTGGAGGTGACGCTGCCAGATCCACCTGCTCCCCTTGATTGCTGCAACGAGGACAAATGAGGCAATTCAGCACAATCTCGACAGATCAATAGTGTTCGTTTTCCAGCAATCGCCAACCAGTCCAGTCCTGAGCAACTTCAAGTGCCTGACTCCATCTTGGAGGCCGAAACACTGCTTAACCAAAAGTTCGATCTCGCGATGCATTGGGGACCTAGCTGCTCCTTGACCAGGGCAGAGCGACTCGAGCGTGGACGGCGGCTCGGATTGGCCTCGCAAAAGTGGAATTGGGTATCCACGGTCCTTGACAAATATCCTGAATTGGCCAAATTGAAGAGTGATCAGAGGATTCAGGTCCTGCAGCAGCAACATGTACCTATGCTCGCAGCAGACCAGACAGTAGTATTGGTGTCTGCACAAACTGACCCAGCCGTGAAGGCGTGTCTTTCCACTCATCCTTTGACGGCCTCAAAGTCCAAGGGGGCCAAGAATTCAGCTTTACTCGAGGAGTCGAAGCAAGTTCCAGACCCTAGTGAGCGCTCTCAACTAGAGGGCCGTAGTCTTGGTGGGCATAGCTCAATGGCGAAAAAGCGAAGGTTCATGAGCTCAGCGCAGAGTAAGCATATACCTCCAAACAAGCATAAATCTCAGCATATGCAGGTACAAAATACTCGTATTGACAGATGGTGCCAGCCACAGCCTCCTAAACACGTCAGTGAACAATCCTCCAACCAGGAAGAAATCAAGTCCAATGGCCCGAGTGAGGCCTCCCTGGATCCTCGACTGCCGCTCACGGCGACTGCGAGTAATGTGCTAGCGGCACCTGTCGTGCTACCTGCGTCGGCACACGCGTCTGGGGACTCATCGCGTCTGTACCGTGTCTCCTTAATTCCCAGTACTGTGCGTGTATCGGGCCTGACTCCATGGATCCCTGGCACGTTGGGTCTCTATCCAAAGTTTAGTCGAAGCAATACGCAGTTACCGATTTGGAACCCACGCATCGATGGCATGCAGCGACAACAAGCTATGTTCGCCTGTGCTGATAGTATCACCCCAAAGGCTTTTTACATTGCAGCCGACGTCTGGAGCTATCGCAAAAAGTCTTGGGAGTTGGGTAAAATCTTTGGTGCCTTTAGTGATGCAACAAGTTTTGTGCATAGAGTTATGATGGGGCCTAATAGAAGCCCAACCCGCTGTTTCTATGAGATTATTCGCGAGAATCAGCCATGCAAAGCTTACTTTGATTTGGAGGTAGAACCGGGAGTCATGGGGCCGGACCAGGGGGCAGTCCTATGTCAACAAGTAATTGCCGAATGGGAAGAGCGAGTCCGCCTCAAATGGCCGCAGGCACTGCAGCAATGTCCGCGATGTCTTAGAGTGTTGATCCTGGACGGTAGTCGGCAAACTAAGGACGGGTGGAAGGTTAGTTATCATCTAGTATACCCATGGCTGACTTTTCAGCGCAACAACACTGTGCTCAAAGACGAGGTTGCAATCCTCAGCGACTCAGCACAACTTCGATATACCAAATTAGATGGAACCAGCAGGCGATTTATTGACACTTCTGTTTACTCTCGAAACCGTCAATTCCGTCTGGGACTTTGTTACAAACTATCTGATGCCACGCAGACACCGTTGCGTTTGCCAGGGGGCCCTAGCATCTATACTTTCCTGCTCTCGTGCATCACCAGTATTGAGGCAGATTCGTGGATAGTGCCAGAAACTAGGTTATATAGTTGCAATGACAACCAGGTCTCTCCCGGTGACCTACAGCGCGATGCTCGAATCAGCTTGAGGCGCGGCCCGATGTTACATTCGCAAGGGACTGATTCTTTGATGAGGGCCATTATAGCATTTCTTAATACCCTACTACAAAAACATGGACTACCTGATGGAGAATTTCGACCTCTAAAAAGAAGTGATCATGAAGTAGCGTTTCGATGGGGAGCGGTAGGTAACACGAAATGGCCATGTTATGTAGCGCGGGTTTGGCGTCCTGCTGACCCCATGCATGACAGCAATGGTGCTTGTGTGGCCTTTGACAAAACACGTGCAGTATTCTTCAGGTGCTTCCATCCCGAGTGTCGCCGCCTGAGCTGCGGCTCAGGCGACTTTTTGGGTTATCTGCCGCATGGCCTTTTGCCTACGAGTATGTTGCACGCGGGTGACAGCAGTGGTTTGACTCGTCCACATGGAATGAAGCGACCAGCGCCCAGTACGTCTACCTCTTCAGTTAGTTCATCGTCCCGTAAGTGCAGAACGGCGAAACGCACCAACACCGCCCTCAGGCTGGCTCGAAACGTAGAGGCTGAGCGACGCGTGCAGAACAGGCTTGCAAGTTCTCCAGCTGCAACTGAGGTATCGCCCCCGGCACCTTCCCCTGAGGGTGCATCGACCAGTTCGAAACAAGCGTGCTCCCAGGGCTCTTCAAACTCTGCGACATTAGCAACTGCTCCACCTCCCCTCACTAACCCCCCGCGCACTCGTGAGCAAAGCCTTCTACGTATCTACGCCAGGAACCAACTGGTGGACGACACGTTTGAGGCATGGCATGCTCCTTCTGGTGCGTGGGGGGGTCGAGTGGGAGTGTCTTCCTTCAATCCTGCGGCGCCGCAAGACCTCACTGTAATGGAAAGGCACGTCCAAACATCTGGTACTGAAGTGGAAGACTGGGCGGCCAGAGCTATCAACGCCCCTTTCTTTGAGCCGCCTCCTTCCCAGGTCCTTTCGTCCATTCACAGTCAGTTGGTCATGAATAACAACGATCATTCTCATGAATGTAAGGGAGCACTGCCAGGATGGACCGAGCTAGTGCAACCAACGCCTGTCCTAGTAGCCACTCAGCCAGAGGAGGACGCTTCGCTGCGTTGGGCCGTTCAACCTCCTTCAGCTTGGTTCGATCAACCATTGGGTCGACGAAGGCCTATTGGGCATGAACTAATAGTTGAGGCTTGTGCTTGTGTAGCGAAAGCAAGTGAAAGAACACAAGCACCTGTCGAACCCTCAGAGATTTGGAGCAGCCCCTTCACCGTAGCCTTTGCTAGTGTCGGACACTGTCGGCTTCGCATCTCCTTACCGAGGGTTCTCGATCTTCTTGAAGAGCACAGGCCAGATATATTGTTCCTAGGTGATCTTGGTACGTCGCGTAACCACATTGGTCGCCTGCGTCAACAGATCCAGGCGGGAGTCGATGAGGAATGGGTCTTCTTATCTGACATCGGAAATACTGCTGGTTACCCAGTGGGGTCAGGAGCGCTGGTGCACGCGTCCGCAGCCAGATACATAAAGCAAATAGATGCGACTTGCCCGCCAGAGATGGATCGTGATCAGTGGTTGTTGGCTGTGCCTGGGCGCATCCTTCATCTGGAACTTGATCATCCTGATTGCGAACGACGCGTGTGGCTGGTAGGACTTAATCAACATATAGCAGCAAAGGACCGGGTCCAAGCCCGCGAGATGGTACTTGCAACCTTGAAGCATATAACGATCCAAGCCAGTGATCAAGGATTGCGACTAATCATATTAGGTGATGCCAATTCAGCTCCAGAGGGAGGTAGGTGGGGCTACTCGCGTCACAGCAAAACTCGGGACGCTGACCTCCAAATGTCAACGTGGCTTTCCCAAACATCTCTGCGAGAAATTTTCCCCTCTTCCCCTCAAGCGACATGGAAAGCTTGCCTCCTGCCGCGAAAAGCGACTCTTGATCGGGCTTGGGTGTTCCCAGCTAATCTCCCTGTCTCTGATCTGCGGGTGACCTGGGCGGAAATGCAGCCTGTCTTTGACCACGCCATGATTTCGCTTCGCCTTCCTCACACCGTTGCGGGCATGGGATTTGCCGGGGCATGTCGTCCACAGCGACAGACTGTGTGTGATAAGTCACGTTGTCGAGTGAATCTTCGCAAGTTTCGTGAACCTGAGATACTCGCAGAATGGAATCGTCTACTGCAACTGAGTTTGGGAAAGACCCCAGGTCTCTTATCGAGCCTGCGTGCAAACGTGGCCGAAGCACCGTCTACCAGCCCTGAGGAAGTGGTCGATGAAAAGGATTCAGTACGACCGGTCTCTATGGATCCATTTCAAGCGTTGAAATATGCAGAAACGACTGCAGATCGTATTGCTCAGCTGCTTGCCCCACGCCGCACTCGTCGACCAGGAGAGGTTGGTAAATCGTTTTGCTTTGGGGGACACCGCGAGATTCTTCGGGAAATGAACGTACTTCGGAGCGCTCGTGAATTCGTTAAACAAGTTCTGATGCGCGTCCCTGAAATTATGCAGAGTCCCCACCGTTTCCTTCGCTGGCAGCTTTCGATAACTCGATTAAACTCGAAACTTATGAAAAGCAAATATTGTTGTCCTCCGCCGCTTCTTGGCCTGCCTGCTTGGTATTTCGCAGATAGTGCCAAAAATGTGTTATCTGTATGGCTTGATAAAGCTCGTGTTGCACTAGATGTTCGGAGGGCGGCAGTGCGGGAAGCATTCGCTAAAGCACAATATACGAATATACAGCAGGCCAGAGAAAAGCTTATTCGCAATGGCGGAACATTAGACAAACAGCTTCTACGCGCTGCGCTTGGTAAACGCCAGCCACGGCCAAGAATGTGGGGGGTAGCGGGTCAAGTAGACCTCGGAATCCGCCTCGCTGTCCCGCCTGCACAACACCTGGTTCTTCTTACCTATCTCAATATGTTACCAGAAGCATCAGGCATAACCAGAATTGAAGGTATTGGCCAGGCCTTGGCAGTATGGTTTCGGGGGCCGCGGGCTTTGGGAGACTTCCTTCTTAAATGGTGCACTTCAGAACACTCCTTCAAGAAAACGAAAGTCTGTACCCTTAAACCGGCCCAAACGTACATAGCCATTGTCCCGGACGATATTTTGGCGATACAAGAGCTACACATGGCTGGGGAAGGTATGGATACTGAATCGATCTGTGTCAGTTGTCGTGCGTCGGGAGTTCAGCCTATCTCGACCTCAGCGTCGAACCAAGCGCGCGGCAACTCAAGGCGAGCTGTGCGTTTCTTCTGCGCTAAATGCTGCTCTGTGTGTGATGATGTAGACTTGGCTCCCCTCCCACCATGCCCGATCCCATGGAACGTTTGGAAAGGCATGCGCAGGATACCGAGTGATTTGGCTCCCCTCATTTGTCGACCTGTAGACTTTGATACGCTCGAATCCATCGTCAGCCGCCTGCGAAATGGTAAGAGTACTGGTAGTGATGGCATTCCACGTGAATATTACAAATATGGCCCCAAGCTGCTTCTCGAACTGCTGCGCTCAGCGTTCAATGCGTACCTTGCAGGCGTGCAACCAGCTGAGTATGCCCACGAATGGGAAGGAGCAATATGTGGCCTCATTGCCAAGACGCCAACTGCATTATGGATGTCGGAGCAACGACCGATTGCAGGCGAATGTACGAAATTCCTTATCTTCACGACCGTCCTCACATGTAGTCTTAACCGAGTAGTAGAGGACTATCAGCTGCTCGATGATGCGCAGGAGGGCTTTCGCCGGCATCGCAGCACGCGGCGCCAATTGTCCAAGCTACATGGTATTTTGGCACAACAGCGCGAGAATAAAAGCCAGTCTGTGGTTCTCTTTCTCGACATCAAAAACGCGTTCAATGCTATAAACCATAGAGCTATCTTTGCAATTCTGGAAGCCTACGGCTTTCATCCGGATGATGTTGAACTGTTTCGGCGTATATACAAAGGCCGGTTTTTGTCGGTCTGTAATGCATTTGGTGAAACTGCAGCGTGTTTCCTTCGTCGTGGCGTCTTCCAAGGAGACCCACCTAGTCCAACTCTTTTTGACCTCACAAATGACCCGGTTCACAAAACGGTAAGAGCCAGTGGTCGTGGATGCCCAGCACTAGGCTTGGACGGACCCTCGGGTTCCAGCGGGTTCGCAGACGACACCAACTGTCATACTGGAGGTCCTGATGCTATTCCGGCTATGCGAGTCATTGTGCAGCTCATAGGGCCAATTTATTTCTGGTTAGGCATGTTTTTCAATATGAAAAAGTCCTTTATATCTGCAATTGATCATTCTACAGGCTTAGCAATGCCCACGGACAGCATCACTGTTAATGGCGTTCCTTTTACAGTTTTGAGCCCGTCTGAGGCGCACAAACATCTTGGGGTGCGAGCAACCCTGACCGGAGACTTCGCGGCTGAAAAGGCTCATGTCACAACAGAAATGCAACGAAGACTGGACGAGTTACAAAAAGATGAAGTGCTACCTCCTCCATTGAAAGAACTCGCCATTACAATTGGTATCACCTCGATCTTTCGTTATAGTGCTGGTTTGGTCCCGTGGACAAAGTCTGAGCTGGAAGTAATCACAGAGACGTGGATCAGAGCTTACAAGCAAATTTGGTTCAAGGCTGCAGGTAGGAGCATGGACAGTTCCCCCATGGTACTTTGTTATAATGATGGCGGCCGTGAGTGCCCTTCCGCAATCGAGATTTATGTGCGTGAAGGGTTGGACACCCTCGACCAATGCATGACATTGCCTGGCGAAATTGCTCAATTCGTCTTCTCCCGCCTGCGTCAGGAGTGTCACGCGTTTGGCTGTGTCGCATTGACTCAACTACAATCACTTTTACGTATCAGCGGATCGGTAGACACCAACTCACCCACACACCAGCTTTTGCTTCGGCTGGATGAGCAAGGACTGCAAGTCTCTAGCCCATGGCCTGAGCATACGGGCCCCGTGATTGCAGAAGCTCTCTGGCCTCTCATGTGGCGGGCCTGGCAAAATAAAACGGCGTCGTCTTCAATCGATCGCCAAGCCCCCTTATTCAGCAGCGGCGAAGCGCTTGCAGAATGGGAGCAGGCAAAGGAATGTCTCCATGCGCTCAAGAAACTAGGTCAATCTGGCATTCTTACGATTCCTAAACTTCGGGGTCAAACAGGACAATGGTTAGCGTGGCGCGAGGGTGGCCTCCGCTCCTGTGGACTCTCGCAGTTGGAACATCGAACGCTCCTTGCTTGGATGGATCGAGTTACAATTGTAACTGCCAGTTGCGAGGTGCCTGATCGAACAGTTGAGAATCTCTGTATTCCGCGTTTCAGCCCCCAAGAAGCACCAGTAAACTGTAAGAGTCTATATGTCCCTCCTGCCATCGATCTTCCTCCTTGCATCTGTGGGATTGCTAGATCCCTTGCAGCACACGATCTGATCAATCTGGAATACTCAATGTCACAGGACTTCCTCCCGCTGACTACAGACCTCGCTGCAATATCAGATGAAGACCTTGCTAAGGAATTGAGCAGGGTGCGGGCCATTGTTTCCGTCACTCTTGACGGCATCAGGGAAATCGCTATCGAATGTCTGGTTCCTCTCCGTGCCTTGGCACCGTCCATGAATAGGCCAGAATGTGTAATTGTCCAAGATCTTGATGCAAAAAGCCTTAACAGTCAATTTGCAGTGTTCACAGTAGCTTTTCTGCGTGATTGCATGAAAGATGCCTGTGCTGAAACGTTGGGCGAGGCATGCAGGAGGCCACCATGGAAAGTGCCCAGAGTTGACATAGAGGCTTGGTTTGACCTGTGTAGTCCGTCTACGTCTCCCTCCGTTCCGTCCCAATGGATAATGGCCGGTGGAGGCACAGATGGGCAGCAACTTATTTCAACTACTGAATGTCGACTACACTGTAAAAGGCCTATTAGAATACCTCGATTACAGCTCCCTCTCCATCCGTGGCAACTTGACCCGCCCCTTCCTGATCGTGTTCAAATTGACCTCACAAACCACCACCCTCAGTACCTGCCTGCACCGATGGGGTGGTCTGTGTGCAAGCGAAATGCTCGTGTCATTATTACAGGCCCTGAGCATGTTGTAGTCGGAATGGACGCAGCCCAATATGGCATGTTGCTGGTCACAGCCAAACAAGACGTGGTCCCTTCAGAACTCTTCATGCACAATGTGGTCATTTCTTGTTCTTCGCAACAGCAGGCAGACGATGATTTTTATGTTCCCTGGAGTCGTCACTTGCTCGCCTGTTTGCGTGGTATCCTGGCAGTGGACTTTATTGTAGGGACTCGTGCAGTAATGTCCAATCCTCATTACCAGCACTTCTTCTCCCCGGTGGAATCAGACTCATGCTTAGGTGCTCTGACTGATTGGCTGCCGCAGCCAGCTCTGTTATTGTTGGATTGCTTTGACCCTGAGCAAAGATCAGCTATTCTAGAACGGGCTGCGCAACATGGTCACATTGTATGGATCCTTAGATTGGATCAACCGTCTCTACGTGCGGAAGAGGATATTAAAAAATTGCGAGAATTGCGAGCGGAGCGGGAAGTTGACATTCCAGCCAAGAGTCTAGTACTTCATCATATCCAATGTTGGAGTGCTGCTAAATGGGACTCCCAGAGCTCTCGCTATATCTCCCAGCTCTGGCTTCTTCGCCCACACTTGGTGTCGGGTATCGCCCCTGATCCTCTAATAGTACGGGAACGGCTAGGCTCCTGGGACAATCGGAGATATGATTTTCATCATGACCCAGAATGCCCTTCTCACAACTTGAAAAGCTACAGAGCATGCCAACAAGATGCTGTCCGCTTTACAGGCGAGGGATTCTTTGGCGGCTGTGATGGCAGCGTTGACAGGAACCGTGAGCTGATGGGAGCAGGTTGTGCACTCACTGAGGGAAACACCCTTGCCCCTTCTCTGCAGATATCTATCCCTGTTGGCGGGCCGTTGGCGTCGGTTCGTCCTGAAGCTGTGGCTCTGCTCTGTCTCCTGCAACGACTTCATGAAAAAATAAACGTACCTGTTCGACTGACGATATTTATCGACTGCCTGTGCCTGCTTCAATGTCTGTCTAAATGGGGAAGAGCCAACTATTGGCCAGGACCAAAAGAAATCATCCATTTTGATGTCTTACTTCCTCTACTCAAGATTCTGCGCGAATGGCCAAAAGAACTGGTTCTATTTAAAATAAAGAGTCATGCTGGGTGTTATCATAACGAACTGGCCGACGAACAAGCTGCAGCCGGTGCCACACTAGATGGACAACCTTACTTTGTCGGACCCCAAAAATACGGTACATTACAATTGCGGATAAAGCCAGCCGTGCGCAATCTCATATCCTCAGAACTAGAACAAGCAAGCCTGCCACAAGATATTGCACCAAACAAGTCGATACTCAAAAAGGTATTTCAGGTAAACATGCGACGGGCGGTACAGCTTCGTAGCACAACCTTTGCTCGTGACCTGGTTCGGTCAGCGGAAGGCGCAACTGTAGCACGAATGATTGCAAAGCAAAGCAGCTCTGAAATAAAATGTTGGATGCAAGCCATGACTAGGACTTACCCAGTAGCAACCTATCTTCATAGGATAGGGCGAGCTGTATCCAGACAGTGTCTATTCTGCAACTCTGGCCAGGATGAAACACTCTCGCACTTCCTTAGTGTCTGCCCTCGGTTCCATGATGCAAGAACAGCAGCTCACAATCAGATCCGCTCGCAACTCTCAGTGTCCCTTCGCAAATCTCTCCTCAGAGGTTGGCGACTGCATGAGGAGACTCCAATGCTTGCAACTGGTCTGCAGCTGCGTCGAGTCCCCACAATCCAAGTTCAAAACTCGGGTAGGCCTATCAGCGATGCGGATGCAGTGGCAGGAGATATGGCAGTTGGCAGGTGGCGCCCCGACTTTATCGCAATCTCTGAATCACGAAAGAAGATCGCTATAGTGGAACTGTGTCGACCTTCCGATGTTTGGTTAGAAAGGTTAGAGGCTGCCTACCAAGGTAAGCTGGCAGTCTATGCACCACTTCTAACGGCACTCAGCTCCTATACTGAGAGTGGATGGGCAATACAGATTCTACCATGGGTGGTTGGAGCTCGTGGACTGATTCAGACTAGCAATATGCGCACTGCATTGGAATTTCTGGAAGTGCCTCATGGGAAGCGGCAATCTGTTATCGATAGCACGGTCCAAGCATCTATTGCTGCGCTGGCCTTCATGAACAACATGCGGTTTGCAGCTCGGACCACTGGCCCAAGTCCAACATCATTAAGTCCAAAAGTTGACTCCCGCTCGCTCGATCTACTGGGCAACCGGAAGAGAAAGAGTCAAGATGGGTATGGCGACCTTGGAGCAGTCATGACACGTTGGAAGAGAATGACAGCTGCCTTCCGAAGGCAGTGACCTGATCAGGGATGGATGGCAATGATGAAAGTAATGGCAAATGGCAACAACAGAATGTTGGGCAGATAGTACAACAGAAGGATGGTGATCAGAGGGAATAGTGGGAGGAGGTGAAGATATGTAGTAACTGTAGTACACGTAACGATGGAAGGAGCGGTGATGGTGCTCAATGGCATAGATGAAGACTGTGGGAAAGGGTAAGGCTATGTTGACCACATTGAATAAGGATGGTCATGGCAGTGATGTGAAGACAGGAAGGGAGGCATGACTGGACTGTGGTGGGATCATCGACAGTGCAAGAATATGGGTTGACTACTGCGGATGGACTATGGCAAGGACAAAAGATCAACATACGGTGCTGGAGGCAACCTGTCCGAATGTGTGCGTGTCTGTATATATGTGTGAATAGTATGAGTGCGTGTGGTGGAGAACGGAAAGTTGATGGCGTGTAAGCAAACGGGCAAAAGTGAGTGTCTATATGTGTTGTGCGTAGGCGTGTGTATACGCTTGTGTATGCGAGTATATATGTGCTGTCACTAATCGATAGCTGCGTGCTCAGGCGCGCAAGCTGGCGTGAGTCCCGAAAGGGATCTCTTGCCAATCCTTTATGCAGATCACCTGCCTTTAATGTGAAATTCATTAAAGCAAGACTGTGTGTGATGGCCGGTGGCGCCGGCGCTGCGGTGCCAACGCCGGACGTGCGTCA
>Ga0214257_1000481_pt1 | contig 12060 bp, 13 predicted proteins | sample TroBogypolimnion_23_FD_153095 | JGI IMG/M metagenome (GOLD analysis project Ga0214257, IMG submission 153095) | Freshwater microbial communities from Trout Bog Lake, WI - 18AUG2009 hypolimnion | ecosystem: Environmental > Aquatic > Freshwater > Lake > Hypolimnion/Profundal zone | place: Trout...
ATAATAATATTGTATAATAATAATATTGTATAATTATATAATATAATGGACACTGATTTTAACAAACTCTGCACTCCTGCTAAAATGTATTTTGCGTTTTCTGTACTTAGTTGTATAATTATGTTATTTAATAGAATTTCTGTTTTAGCTGTATTTAGTAAATTAGTATTTGCGTTTTTATGGACGTTTATATTAGGCTGGATATGTAGCAAAGGTTACAAAACAATTTCATGGATTTTAGTTTTATTACCATTTATAATGATGGTATTAGTATCATTAGGAATGATGAGACATATTAGAGAATTAGACCAATTAAGTCCAATGGCCAAATAATTTTTTATAAAATATATTTTTATTATATTATATTTTATATAATGAGATTAGAGTTCTTTATAATAGGAATTACAGCATTTTTTATATATAACGCATATGCGGATGGTAAATATACAAAAATGTTATTATCATTTAAAAAATACTATCAAATGATTTTTTTTAGTATTATTGGAGTAAGTATTTATCTTTTTTTAAAAAAAAACCCAACACAAGGTCGCAATATGTTACTTTATGCTAATAATGTAGTAAAATATATGCCTATAGATAAATCAGCAATGGATATGATTACACCAATATTCGATTTTACTTCAAAAGACGAAGATAAAAGTTTTATGGAATCTTTTAATGATATTAATCCATTACAATTTGGTGGTAATGGAAGCGCAGAGAAAAGAATGTTAAATTCTGGAAAAAATGGAACTAAACGGTCTGTTAGCGAAACAAAAAAGAAGTATGTTGCAGCTCAACAGGGTTGGAAGTGTGGAAATTGTGAAGCTCAATTAGATCATACATTTGAAATAGATCATAAAACTAGATTAGAATATGGAGGTGGAAATGACGTCCAAAATTTAATAGCATTATGTAGAAACTGTCATGGTAAAAAAACAGCAATGGAAAATATGTGATAATATATAAATTAAAAATATTATAATTATATATTATGGATACAACAACAACAGAAAATTTAATACCAGAATTTAAACTATCTCATATAGCAATTCCTTTTGGGATTGTTTTATTAGTATTAACTATTATACTTTTAATTTTATTATTTAACCAAGGGTTTTCATTTACAAAATCAACAACTAGCACAAAAACTAATAACGAAATAATATCAGATGTATTTATAGTTTTAACATTTTTATTAGTAGGTACTGGATTAGTATTTCTTCTTTTACCAAAGTTTAAAGATAATATTCATCAGTTTTTAGAACAAATTTCAAATACTATTTTTGTATTTATTTATACTATTTTTTTTATATTATTTTTTTTAACCGTACCAAGTGATATATTGAATAAATATGGTTATATAATTACCCCTTTAACAATGTTATTAACTGGATATATGTTTTATAAAGGTTCTTCAACAAATTATATTGAAAATTTTAATATTAATTATGAACGAATTAAAACAGTTATTTTATTTTTATGTCTTATTACAGTTTGTATTATTTATTATTCAGTTGACCCAGGTGGATTTATTAATAAATATTATGGGTCTTCGATGTTATTAACTATTTTACTTGCTGTTTTTTCTTTATTATATTTAATAATTATATTAACATTACCAGATACAATAAAACCGGTAGATATAAAAAGTGGTTCTAGTAATTTTTTTGAAAATTTTAGCAAGTTTTCAATTTATGGAAGTATTTTATTTATTTTATTTTTAATAACTGTTACTGTTGGAATATATAAATATCCTGGAGGAGTATCAAATAATAAATCAATGTTAGCTACAATAATAATATTAATATTATTGATTTTAACTATTTGGGGAAGCGGTTTGCTTGTAGCAGTGTTTCCAGAGGTTTCTGATAAATCCATGAACGTATCTAAAATGACAACATTTAAAAAATCATTATTAACATTATTTGGTATTATAATATCAGGATTATTAATTGCGTGGATAGTATATTATTTACAAAATTTATCCGGACAATCTGGTATTATTAGTTTTATATTAAATTTATCACTTGTTTTAGTTATTTTAATGTTAATTTATAAAACAATAAATGTTGAATTGCCTGGAAATGCTAATTCAAAAAAGGATAGTTTTTTCTCTCTAATCTTAAATTTAATATTATATATTCCTTGTGTTTTTTCGGGAATTTTTAGTTCAGGTGTAAAGATGGCTACTGGAGATAATTCCGAAGCTATTAGTTCTATTATGTTGTTAATAGTTGTAATAATATTATTAATAGCGTATTACAAGTTTCCATCTCTTGTGTCACTATTCACATTACAAGGAGGAAAATTATTAGTTAATAAACCTGTTAATACTAATACCTTATATACGCTAGCATCATATCAAGAATTAAATGGTACAGATGCGTTTGAATATCAGTATGGATTATCCTTTTGGTTATTTTTAGATGCGAATTCTCCAAGCACTAGTTCATCAAGTAATAAATTTGTTTCATTATTAAATTATGGTAACAAACCTAATATTCTTTATAGAGCTAGCACAAATACACTTATGATAACTATGGAACAAAAAGGACTAACAAAAAATAAAAACAAATTAATAGATTTTGATGAAAATGGTAATAGAATTATATATAAACAAAATGATGTATTACTTCAAAAATGGAATAATATTATAATTAATTATGCTGGGGGAACTTTAGATATATTTTTTAATAATGAACTTGTTAAATCAGCAATTGAAGTAGTTCCATATATGACACTAGATAGTTTAACAATAGGAACTAATGAGGGAATAAATGGTGGAATATGTAATGTAGTATATTTTAAATCACCTTTAACCACTACAAAAATGTATATTTTATATAATATGGTAAAAGACAAAACACCGCCAATAACTACTGAATCAAATGAAACTATTATTAAAATTTAAATCTTATTTGAAAAAAGTGGAAAAAATATCTTATTCTATAATATACAATGAGTCCTTTGAGTATAGTTTTTACAATTGTAGTTATTGTTTTAGTTTTTATGTTATTAAGATATCTTATGAGTGATCCAAATACTCTACAAAATTTACAAGATGGTAAAACAACATCAACCATTGATGCTACTTCTTTAGCAACAAACGGATCAAATGTTGCTTCTAGCAATTTTGCTTATTCTTCTTGGTTTTATGTAAATGATTGGAATTATCGTTATGGCGAACCTAAAGTTATTTTTGGTAGAATGGGTTCATTAAGCGGTAAAGATAGTGGTTCCGTACAAGGAATAAGTGGTTTAGATCCTTGCCCTGCTGTTGTTTTAGGCGCCGTTGAAAATAATATAATGGTTTCTTTAGGATGTTATCCAGGAGCAGACGTACAACCTACAACAACTGGAGGAAAAACAATAGTTCATACTTGTAGTGTAGCTAATATTCCTATTCAAAAGTGGGTAAATTTAATTGTCAGTGTTTATGGAAGAACTATGGACCTTTATATTGATGGAAAATTAGTTAGAACTTGTCTATTACCAGGTGTAGCAAGTGTTAATAATAATGCGAATATTTATGTTACACCTAAAGGTGGATTTGATGGATGGACATCTAAAATAGCATATTATCCTAACTCATTAAATCCTCAAGACGCGTGGAATATTTATGTAAAAGGATACAAAGGTAATTTCTTGACTAACTTATTTGGTTCGTATGACGTCCAAGTTTCTTTAATAGAAAATGGAACAACAACAAACAGTGTTACAATTTAATTTAAATTTTCTTATTTCTTTATATTATATATATAATGGAATCATTTTCTACAAATAAAGGAACTTTTGGAATGACAGAATTTTTACAATCAAATAGTTTAGTAGCAAAATTAGCATTTTTATTACTAGTTATTTTTGGGTTTATGATTTTATTAAGAGTCGGAATTTCTGTTGTATCTTGGTTTTTTAATCCTGCCGATTCTCCACATTTAATAGACGGAATGGTTGATGCTAAGCAAATGCTTGTTTTTCAACAAGACCCTAGTTCTAATGGTTCTGTAACGATTCATAGGTCTGTTAATGCTAATGATGGTATTGAATTTACGTGGTCTGTGTGGATATATATTGAAAATTTACAATATCTTGAAGGTAAATATAAACATATTTTTTATAAAGGAAATAGCAATTTAGAATCAACAGGATTGAATTTTCCAAATAATGCTCCAGGCCTATATATTGCCCCAAATACAAATGCTCTTGTTGTTATGATGAATACGTATAATGTAATTAATGAAGAAGTTGTGATTCCCGATATCCCAATGAATAAGTGGGTTAATGTTATTATTAGATGTCAAAATACTACTTTAGATGTTTATATTAACGGAACTATTACACGAAGCGTCCATTTAGTTGGTGTTCCTAAACAAAACTACGGTGATGTTTATGTTGCTATGAATGGAGGATTTGATGGAAATATTTCAAATTTATGGTATTATAATTATGCTTTAGGAACAACAGCAATTCAAAATATTATCAAAAATGGACCTAATACTAAGATGATTGGTTCTGGTGGAATGAATTTAAAAAATCCAAATTACTTATCTATAAGATGGTTTTTTGCCGGAGCTGGGGATATGTTTAATCCCGCTGAATCTAAGTAATTCACCTTCTAGTAATATTATATTTGTCTAAAACATATTTTTGAATTATTGTTTCATCATTTTCATTAATATTATTAATATTTTGTTTTTCTAATAAGTGAATCACATCCTTAAATTTAGATGCTTCTCTCTTATCATCATTCATGTTTGAAACAACCTCATCTACTTTTAATAATAGTTTTTTAGCTCTTGCGGTTCTAGGGGAATCATTTGACATTTTTTTTATTTCAATCCCAGTTGTTCTTGTTGATTTTGGGTTATTTATATTTTCTCTTAATACACTCATTGCTTTAAATTTAGTTTTGGTTTTATTCCAGTTACTTCTAGCTCGTAAATTCATTGTCATTGAAGGTGTAACACTTTCTTTATGAATTATAGATTTTGATTTTGTCTTTGATTTTGTTTTTGATTTTGTTTTTGATTTTGTTTTTGATTTTGTTTTTGATTTTGATTTTGTCTTTGATTTTGTCTTTGATTTTGTCTTTGATTTTGAGTCAGATGAATCATGAATTTTTTTATCTAAATTTAAAGTATTTCTAAAGTTTTGTTTGACGTAATATGGAACAGCAACATCAATTGGATTTAAATAAATATCATTTAAATTCATAAATTTTAAAGTTTCTTTAATAGTATTTAATAATCTAGTACCATCACCAGTTCCTTTTACGCGTTGGTCCGCGCATAATACTTGGATTTTTAAAGCATTTGGAGTTTTTGCCCATCTAAATATTACAATTGATGTAACAGTCATATCTTGGTCATCAAAGTGGTTTGCATTTACAGAAATAAGTGTTACATAATTAGGTTTACTAGCATTTTTTATTAAATAAGGAATACTAACTCCTTCACTTCCTTGTTTTTGACAAAAAGTAGAGTTTATAGTATCTCCTGGTCCAACTAGTGTATCATAAAATTCTTTAAAATTATTATTATACTCAGCTTTATTAATTTCATCAATTTTTAGATGTGATTTCATTGTATTTGCAATTTCAAGTGTTTTATCATTTGGTTCCATTCCATCTGGAATCCATAATAACATTTTTTTAAACGTTGTATTAACTTTAGACATCTATATATATATTTAATATATATTAATAAATAATTAATATATACTATAATGTCATCATCAATTCAATATAATCCTATTCCCCCAAGAGTTTGGAGTAGAGTACAGAATCCTTGTTCTGTAATTGCTTATAAAAATGGCGACCCTGGAGCAAATAGTGATTTTGGTAGAGCTAATTATGAAAGACAAATGTTATTAAAAGGAAATATTCTCCAATATAAAAAAAATAGTTCTAGCTTAACAAAAAAACAAAGATATACTCAAATAGCCAAAGGAATGTGGACTAATAGAACTAAAACGTGGGCCACACAATCTGACACTTACACTAATCCAAATATGACTAGTTTATTGCGAGTTAATTCTTCTGTTTTGGACCCTTCTAATAATACTTTTAGCAGGCCTCCTAATCCATTTGGTTGTCCTACAACTGAGATTCAAGATGGAGGCAATCTTGTTTGTAATACAATCGTTGACCCTTGTACGCAAGAAGTGATTAAAAGAACAAAATCACAACAATTATGTAATCCAACTACTGATTCCGATGTTCCAGGTCAAATTCAACCATTATGTTGGAATGATGGAACACAAACGTGGTATCCAAGACAGAGATATATTATGCCTACTAGTGGCGACAAATGGCCTGTTAATTATAAAGAACTTGTTAGTGCTCTTAAACCAGCTGCTGCTGTTTTAATATTGGATTCAATAAATAATGATTCTGTTACACTTTCGTGGACAGTTATAAATAATATATGTATTCCAATAACAAGTTTTTTTATTTATGATAATGGTGTACTCGTTCAAGTTGTACCTTACCCTTTATTAACAACAACTATATATAACTTAAATAATTGTATAAATAATATATTTTATGTTACTTCTGTAAGTAACAAAACTGAGTCGGAACCATCAAATACTGTAGAAGCATATATTAATATTCCATATGGACCTACTATTACATCAATTGTTAGTACGTGTGATGGTGGCATAACTATTACATGGGAAAGTCCGTTAAATCCTTGTTATCCCGTTGATTTTTATACTATTTATCAAGATAATATACCCACGGGTCACGTTTCTTCACCATATCATATAACATTATTAACTAATTGTAAGTCTTATAGTTTTTATGTAACTGCTACCTTTATAAGTAATATTGAGTCATTTCCATCTAATATTGCTACAACAGACCAAGATCCGTGCCCTCCTATTATAACAGCAAATGATACTGGTAGTAATCAAGTTACAATTACATGGACACCACCTATTACAATGTGTAATATAATATCTTATACTATTTTTCAAACAGGATATTCATCCGCAACATATACAAATGTGATATCTCCTTATATTATTAATGGATTAACAAATGGTCAAACATATAATTTTTGCGCAATATCTGTTGGTTTAAATAATAATTCTATTAATTCAAATTCTGAATCTGTTATTCTTAATATACCTAATACTCCTATAATTACATTAGTCAGTACGTGTTATAAACAAGCAAATATTAGTTGGACTGAACCTCCAGGCCAAATAATATCATATTATACAATTTATCAAACAGGGTATTCTATCCAAACTATTACACCAGTTACAACACCATATATTGTGACCGGATTAGTAAATGGACAAAATTATAATTTTACTGTGTCTGCTACAAATACTTATGGGATTGAATCCGCTAAATCAACAATTTATCCTTTATCTATGCCACTAACATCATCATATTTTACAGGAGGTTCTGGAAGTATTTCCGGGTCGAATTATATTATAACATTTACAAATTCTGGAACATTAAATTATTCATGCGCAGGAGTAATTGTAAATTGTAGTTTGTTACTTGTTGGCGGTGGTGGAGGTGGTGCGGGAGGTAGTTTCATACCTAGTTATGATGGTGGAGGAGGTGGCGGAGGGGGATTTATTTATAATAGCGCTTACTCTTTTTCTACAACATCAAATAATATTATTGTTGGTAATGGAGGTGGAGGTGCATTATTTAATAATAAGGGAACAAATGGTGGAAATTCATCTTTTCAATCTATTATTATTGGAGGAGGAGGTGGTGGTGGATTAACTGGTACAACACCAAATAGCGAAGGTGGAAATGGAAATGGAAATGGAGGAAATGGATCAAAAACTTATTATGGTGGACCTGGAGACCCTGGTGAAAATAGTTCATTAATTCCATATTCAGGTGGAGGAGGGGGGGGGTCAAATTATGGTAGTATTATACTTTACATCGGAGGAGGAGGATATGCGGGTTCTAATGGTATTGGTGGAGGAGGAGGTTCAACAACCTCACCAACTCAAAATGGTGAAAATTCAACAACTATTGGAGGTGGTGGTGGTGGTGGTGGAAATATGGAATATTCTGCCGGTGCTGGTGGGGCTGGTTACAAAGGAATTGTTAAAATAACAATTCCAAATTAAAATAATTTTAAATATTTTATAACTACTATCCTTAATTAATTAAAATACAAATATCCCTTCTTTTGCTTTCTTCTGATGCGGCCAAAGGATAAACAATAAATTTTGAGTGGTCACAATTTCGAATAAAATCACATGTTGTAAATCTATTTTTTGCTTCTGGTATTACATATAAATTATATGATTTCCAATTTGTATTTGTATTAATAATACTATTATTTAATGCTAATATTTGATAACACGGCATATTATAACATCTATTCACAATAAATTGTAAATAATTATGTTTAAAAAGAAAACATCTTAGCATTTCTGGGTTAAAAACAATATTAGCTGTTAGTAAAGATTTTTCTCTAGCAAATGATTGAATTTCCCATGATGCGGTCTCAACAGATTCTAAATCACCTAATAAATTAATAATGATTTTATTTTTTTCAATATTTAATAAAAAATTATTATGTAAAGAATGATGATGTGAATAACGTAACTTAGTATTCATTGAATATTTAATAAGATTTTTATTAATTCTTGTAAAAAATGTCATAATTTAATTATACAGTTAATTATAAAATAATGTTTAATATATTTTATAATTTATATAATTTTTAAAGTATATTTTGCTATACTTTTGCTATACTTTTTTAAAGTATATAATTTTTAAAGTATATTTTGCTATACTTTTTTAAAGCATATCTATGCTCTTAAACTAGGATTTACACATATTTGGCTTGTAGGGAAAATATCACCTGACATACACGTGTCATTTACACCGACTTCAGCACAACTCCTGAATCCTCTGTCTTCGCCAATATAACACCAGCCTGCTTTAGGTGCGCCATTTTGAATGCTACTTGTTGCTTCATCTGCTTGGTAATCTTCTCCATTTACTTGTTGTTTTTGAGCGGTTGAAGAATTAATTGCTTTATTTACTGTATTCGCTTGTGCAACGTCACCTTGAGGAAATGTAGTTTTAATGTCCTGACCTTTTGTTGTAGTTTTAGAATTTTGTTGTGAAGGCCCAACTTGTTTTCCAGGAGTAATATTTTGTACACCTGTTAATCCAGTTGTTATTACATCAGCTGATGTACCAACTACAGCTTTAGCACCTTCAGCAGATACGTCTACAACTTGTCCGGTAACTCCGGCAAAAATAGAAGTCACTTTTTGAACTAAAGGAGCAAACAAATCATTAACATCTTGAGTCCCTTTTGCTAAATAAACAAAAATATTAAATCCTAAAAATGTTAAAATTAATATAATTAAAATCCATGTTGTAATGCTAATATCTTTTATCCATTCAAAAAAAGATGACATACTACTATCTGAACCACTACTTGATATATCTATATCTGGAGTAAGATCTGGTATTGATGAAATTTGATTTGTTCCTAACAGTGTATTTGATATTTTGTCAGAAATATTCTCACTCATTATATTAAAAATAAATATATTAATTTTGGATTTTAATTTTAATTACTTAAATTTTTTTATTAGATTATTATAAATGTTTAATAATAATCTAAATTATATTAAAAATATATTATGGATTTTAATACATTTTTTATTTACATATACTGTTTTAACAATTTCACTAATTTCAAATGATATGAAAATACTAACAATATTACTTATTATAATGAGCATAATTAAATTTTTATTTTATTTTATTGGAAGATGTATGGTAACTAGTTTGGAGGAAAATGAATTATTTAATAATTCATCTGAACTATTTGGAAATACAATATTAGAAAATCCAAAAGACAAAAATGTTGAAGAAATCTTAATCAATATGGGAAATACTATTATAATAAATAAAATTGTTATTTTGTCAATACTAAGATTTTATAAAATAACATATTTTGAATAAGAATATGTGTTGTAAATAAATAAAATAAATAAAATGAAATTATATAATATGAAATTAAACATTAATTTTTTTGGTAAAGAAACATTTAAAAAATATTTATATAATCATCAACCATATCAGATAATTATAGTTTTATTTGGAATAATTTTAACATATAAAACAATTTCACCTTTTTATTCAACTTTTTTAATTTTTGGATTAGGGTTTTATTCTTATTTTATGCACGTTGTGCTTCATATGATACCAGAAAAGTATAATCCTCATTTGTTAATACACCATAATATTAATAAACCTGACAAAAATATTTTCCACAATATTAAATCAATAATTTTGGATATATGTTGTTTTTTTATTTTATATTATTTTCAAATACTTATAAATTATGAGTTATTTCCACCTATTTTAATTTTATATTACAGTATTATTTATATTACTGTTAACAATATAAATTACTCAATACTTCATCTCGGTAATTATTCACATTATTTAGATAAAACTACTAATTTTGGTCCTGATCCGGTAGATCATTTATTAGGAACAAATAATAATGAAACTTTTGAACATATGTATCACTATATTTTAAATATTATATTTGCCTTTTTAGTAACAGTTGTGGTTTTTTGTGATAAAAATGATATTTTATAAATTTAGTATAAAACATGTTTTAAATATATATTTAAAACATATTATGGATAAATCTGATATTATTGATTCTGAAATTATGGATAAATCTGAAGAAGACCCGTTGTTAAAGACAATTAAGTTAAATTATGTATTTTATTCATTATTAATTGTATGTTTATTTATAATTTCATATTATACTAATTCTAGTTTTTTATGGTGTATTATTACATTTATATATGTTTCTTTTAATGGTTATTTCGTTCATTATTTATCTCATAAAATTAATTTGGGAGAAATATATAAAGGCGATAAAACATCATCAAACGTACATAATTATATATCTATAATACCAGGTATGCATAATATAATTCTTTTTATATGTAAAGCATTTGACTTTCATAGTGAAGTTCATCATGATACATTAATTAATAAAAATTTAGATAATAAAATATATGAATTTATAATGAATTTTATTACACAATCCGGATTATTACTTCTTTTTATTTTATTTACAAAATATTTAAATTATTATGTGTGTTTTTTATGGGGTTTTTTATATGCGACAGTTCATATGATAAATTATGATATAATAAAACCTCAATCACATAAAAATCATCATTTAAATTTAAAAACAAATTATGATATTTTATTATGGGATACAATTATGAATACAAAATATGATTATAATGATATTATTGAAGATGTAAATCATTGTTCATATAATATTATTATTTTAACAATATTAATAGTATGTTTTATAAAATATATAAACTAAGTTTTTTCTTTTTTATTTAAACGTTAGCAAATATAAAAATTGATTCATATCACCTAATATTTCATCACGAATATTTAATAAATCTGTGTTTGTCATTGAACCAAGCCCTTTATTATTTGTTAAGCCGACTAAATAACTCTTAAATGCCTCAATTTTGGATTTTAATTGTTCGGGTGAATTTAAATCTATTAATGAAATACTTTTATGTCCCATTAAGTCAATTCTAGACCCAGTTTTTCCCAAAAGAACTTCAATAAATTTATCAATGTCGTCATTTAATTTACTATATAGTTCATCTGTTGCCTTGTGTGTTGCGTAGCTGTGAGTTTTCCAATGAAATAATTTAACCATTAGTAACATTTCTAAAAATATCACAGTTACTTCTTTTCCAAAATTTTTGTTCGAAGAAGATGATGATGAATTTCTAGATGAACCACTTTTTCTACGTGTTGAGCTTACTTTTCTTTTTCTGTATGTCTTCACCATTTATATATACTTTTATAAAAAGTATAACAAAAATTAAATAATTATATTTTTATATTTTACACCTTTTCTCATTTCAAACGCCCATTTTACAGGACAAAAAAATAAGAAAAAGCATAAAATCAATAGTAGGAATTTCACCTACGATGGTCTTACTTTTTCCTCTTATGTTTTTATACTTGAAGAGGTGAAAGACGGAATTTGC
>Ga0214257_1000486_pt1 | contig 11906 bp, 10 predicted proteins | sample TroBogypolimnion_23_FD_153095 | JGI IMG/M metagenome (GOLD analysis project Ga0214257, IMG submission 153095) | Freshwater microbial communities from Trout Bog Lake, WI - 18AUG2009 hypolimnion | ecosystem: Environmental > Aquatic > Freshwater > Lake > Hypolimnion/Profundal zone | place: Trout...
ATATTCGCGGAATTCTGCTCCCGTGCTTGTTCCCAATCCTTTATAATATTTGAACTTCCAACCTTTTGAATCATTTAAATCCTTCCAAGACTGGTATTCACCTTCACTATAAAACACAACTTCTTGTGAACCTTTTTTCCCCTTTAGAATTGGCGTATTCATAAATCCAATAAATCCTGGGATTTTTGCCAATGATGGCCACTCAGAATGTATTAAATTAATACCTAACCCTTTAATATGACTTCCATCTAAATCTTGATCAGTCATAAATATAATACGACCATATCGCAAGTGTTTATGCACATCTTCGATCGTATTGTATTCTTTTCCTGTTTCCAAACCTAGAATCTGTTTGAATTCAATGATCTCTTTATTCTCCGCAATTTTCTTTGGCAATTCGCCGCGAACATTTAGAATCTTTCCTTTTAAAGGACAAACACCAATTGTATTTCTATCTTCAGAAGAAAGCCCTGAAATAATACCGGCTTTTGCTGAGTCTCCTTCACAAAAGATAATAATACATTCATCGGATTTTTCTGTGCCTGCATAATTCGCATCATTCAACTTTGGAATTCCTCTAATATTCTTTGTCTTAGAACCATCCGATTTTTTAGCGGCTTTGTTTTCTTTTACTTCTGTCAATGCACACGCCGCATCCATCACACCCATTTTTGCGATTTTTTCAATAAATTTATCACTTAGGGTACACGCTGAACCGAATTTTGCAGAAGGTGTATTCATAAAATCTTTTGTCTGGCTATCAAATGCTGGATTTTCAATATCACAACGGATAAACAATATGAGTTGTTCTTTGATTGAATTTGCATTGACAACTACTTTTCTTTTCTTTTCAATAAAGGCACACAATTTTCTAGTAATTTGTCCCAGAATATAATCAACATGTTTTCCACCCTTTGCAGTGTGAATACCATTTACAAAACTGATTTGAACAAATTCGTGTGATGGGGATAATCCAACTGCATATTCCCAGCGAGGACCGCCTTCCTCGTATGTTCTTTTCGAATCGTCTTTTCCACCAATATATAAATCTATATACTGTTGAAAATTCTTTACTGGAATGACTTGAGAATTATATTTTACTTTCAATGATTTATCTGTGACCGCTGCGACATCATAAACACGCTTCTTTAAGAGTGAAATCATATCGGGACTTAAACCCGGAATACCAAGCCGAACAAAATCGGGTCGGAAAACAATTTTTGTATAAGGTTTGCCTTTATATTTAGTAATATGTGGTTTTTCAATAACATCCAAGTTGTTGCGAAACTCTTGAGTATATTTTAATCCGCGAATGTGGTCAACTGTTTCAATGTAGCCATATGTAGACAATATTAAAACCAATTTAAACCCAAATCCATTTTTACCACCAACAATTTTTTTTTCAGTTTTATCATAATTTGTAGAAGTACGAAGATGTCCAAAGATCATTTCAGGTATCCATAATTTATGCTCGGGGTGTTGAGCAATATCAATACCATTTCCATCATTTATCATTGTAATAGTTCCATCTTCTTGAATGGAAATATCGATATATGTAACAGGAAGAGATTGAGGAACATTATCATCGATCGCTTTTTCCATACGAATTGTATGATCGCGGCAATTCACAATGCCTTCATCGAAAAGCTTAAATAAAGCTGGAATATATTCGATATTTTTTTCATAAATATGAGTTGAATCATCGCTTAAAACCCACTGATTAGAATCGACAAGTTCAACAGATCCGACATAAGTATCTGGATTGTCGAGAATATGTTGTTTGTCAGTCTTCTGTTGATATTTGTCAGCTAATTTGATTTCGGTGGAGTTCATTGTGGTGTTGTTATAACATATTATTATATGTTTAAATCGTTTCAATTTTTAACAAAAATAAAATGCGAATAAAATTCATATTTATATGATTAAATTGAATATTAAAAACAATTAATATATAAATACTAAATGCCTGTATATTTTGGACCAGGTAGAACAAGCACGACACGACAAATAGTAAATCAAAAATTTCAAAACGGAACTAAACCAGATTGTTTATGTGCTCCTTTATCAAATACTAAGCTTACTAATAGTTTTACACAAACACAAACTCAAAATCAAAGAATATCATCTATAATAAATTATTCATCTGGAGGTAGACTTCAATTTGGAAATGTAATTACAGGAATAGCTTCTAGTACATTTTTAGGAAGAACAGAAGGTCAACCAGGTGGAATAATTGGTCCTTTAAGAAATAAGTTTTAAATATAATAAAGGAAATAATAAAATATATAATAAATTATGCGTTATATATTTTAGCAAGAAATAGGGAAATATTATTTTCTAGTAATAATTTATAATGACTCGATATACAAAAAACGCTAATGGACATTACTTAATTCAGGGACATAAGTATGAAATGTTAGAAGGTTCACGAGCGCAAGTTATGCACGGGACTGCATTTAAAACAAGTGGTGGATTGAAAAAACACGAATTATTACAAAATAAAAGTGGTCGCATTGTCAGTAGAAAGAAACACGGAACCGCCAAACGAGAAAATCGACTTGTTAAAGCTGGTTATGGAACAAAGAAAGGTCATTTTGGAGCTGTTAAATTAGGGTCTCATTCACGAAGTCGCAGATCTAAGAAGATGCGAGGAGGATTTTCGTACGGTAATAATGTGAGTCCTGCGGATTTTGGTGATGCTGTTTCAGTTCCTTCAGGTCCTGGTGCTGTTTCAGAATCGGCTTCTCATACTGGAGGAAGACGGCATAAAAGGAGGAGAGGAAGACGGAGTGGAAGAGGTGGTGCACCAGCACCTGATATGACTGCTATGATGGCGACTTTAACAAAAGGATTATCTAGTGCTACTAGTAGTGCTATTTCACCAGTTACTTCAGCTATTAAAGCTGTTTCTCCTACTTCACCCACAGTTTCACAGAAAGCTGGCCGTAGAAAAAGTCGAAGACATAGACGAAGATAGATTATTTAAATTAACTTAGATACCAAGAAGAAGAAATGAATTTTTCATATTCAATATAGTTAAATAATGTAGAATATAAATATTTTTCGAAATATCTTTTACTAACAATAAATTTACTAATAGGTTTATTTTTTTGAAAATAAAAATCATACGCTTCATCGAATGCAATAAGAGTATGATTTTCTTCGAAAATACTTTTTGTATTATATTTTTCTTTCAATAAAAGAAGCGAATCATAAATAGAAGTATTTTTATCCCACATATTACAAGTAATTCCTAATATATATTTACTATTTGATACTTTTATAGATGGGAAAAAATGATTTAATATTTTAAGTACTTCTGTTTCAGCAATATTTCCATTAGAAAGTGATATATTTGAATTTTCTTGTGTCCATTTTTTGAATAAAATACATATTTCATCTATTTCAAATTCATTATCATTATTACTATCATTATTAATGTCATTACTATCACTATTACTATTACTATTACTATCATTATTACTATCACTATTACTATCACTATTACTAGTAGAAGAAGATATAGTTTTTTCCCAAAATTGAATAAAATCACCAACACAAGGCAGATATTTACTAGTAACATTATTAAAAGTGTCCGTTGTTTCATCATATGAATATCTTTCTTTCAAAAATTCCTTCAATGGAGTTAGATAAATAGCACTTGGTAGAGAGAATTTAGAAATATAAAGTTTCCAAATGTAATGCATATTTTTCCAACTAATATATAATTTAGAATTTGATTTAGAATTTGAATTAGAATTATTTTCTATTAAATCTTTATTAGATTCTTGATCTACATCATTACAAGAAGGTTGTGATGTTTGTATAGAATGTTTACAAAATTTATCAATAATAGAAATTTGTGTATTATTTTTTAAGAAAAGAAGATAAGATTTTAGATGTTCATCATTAATAAAATTATTAATAAAAAAATCTGAATTTTCAAACCTTTGTGAATAATGTGTAGCAACACATATTAAATCAATACCATATTTTGATAACATATTTTTCCATATATCAATAGAAAGTGTGTGACTCATTTTTAATAATCGACAATTATTATAATTATAATTTTCGTGATATTTAGTAACAATATTATGTGTAAGATTTGTGAATCCTGTATAAATATATGACATATTTTCAATATCAAAAAGAAATTTTTTAGCTTTAGGTTTAATTAGAAATATTAAATCACTATTTTTTTTAAGGATATTATCTCCAAGTATTGTTAAAAAATATTTTGCTTGATTTTTATCAGAAAAAATAGATGGATGTAAAATCGAAAGAACATTTTGAATAGTATCAGAATCTGGAATAGATTTAAAAAGATGGCGATCTTTTATTTGTTTAATAACATTAATTTTAGTACGGTATTTCCACTGCATTAGTTTTTTATCTTTAGATATTGTTGTCAAAAGTTGATGATGAATAATATCTTCTTTTATTGGCCAATAATTTTTACCATCATAGAAGTAGAAACAATTATTATTAGGTAAATAGAAATATTGGTTCTCACTTAAAAAAACTTGAATAAATTGTTGATGTTCATGAGTCAAATAGTCATTGCGAATGATCCTTTTTTCGTGATTTTTACATTCATTATCAAGTGCGTTTGGTAATAAATTCATAATATGATAATGAACTCGTTGTTTCATATATTCGTCATCTTTATATTTTTCATATAAATCAGAAATATTATTAATATATATGGGTAATTTTGGTTGTAGAATTATTTCATTATTTTGTGAATCCATTATAATTAAATAAATTATATATTGAATTGTATTTAAGTTTATATTAGTTATATTTAAAATATAATTAATGATTTAGGAATAAATATATAAATATCTTAATTTAAAAAATATTATTATATATTTATATTTATATAATGCCCACTAGTAGCGCTCGCCAGCATTACAGACGTCAAGTCAAATCTTCAAGTTGCAGAGGAATAAGAGGTCGTACATGTGCGAAAAAACCCGGATGCACATATGCATCGAAAGGATCGAAACGACAATTTTGCCGCAAAAGTAGAAATACTCGCCGCCTTCGTAGAAGTAGACGCCTTCGTCGTTAAAAAAATTAATATCTAAATTTTCTAGTTTTATTTTTTCTAGTTTTATTTTTTCTAGAAAAAATTTTATTTTTCTTACTACCACCTACTGAACTTTGACTTTTAAAAGAAATTTTAAAAACTTCGTCATTTAAATTTAAATATATTATAGTTATTAAATATAATGATATTAATATTTGATACATTTTCAGGTTTATGTAATCAAATGTATGATATATTTTATGGAATTAATTTTTGTATTATTAATAATATTAATTTTACTTTTAGATACTGCTCATTTAGAGAAAAAAATTTAGTTGATTGGTACAATGAAAAATTTGAAAAATTATTTGATTCTTCATTTTTAAAAAAATATGAATTATATGTTGATTATAATACAATAGAAAATAATATAAATGAATATAATTCCTTTAATTTAAATTGTGAAAGATGTATAACTATATTTAAAAACGATGATGATATTTTTGAACAATTAAAAAATATTAATAAAGAATATATTATTTTAAAACAATTTTGGTCAATAGCAGGTAATAAAATTCAAGAAGTTGAACAATTATATCCATTATTATTACCATCAAATATATTAATGGATGTTTACAATACAATAAAAATTAAAATATTAAATACTGATGAACAATATAACTTTATACATTATAGATATGAACAAGATTTTATTAATCATTTTAAATGTAATGTAGAATATTTAAAACCCCTTATATTAAATATAAAACAAAAATTTAAAAATCCAAATTTGCGAATTTATATAGCAACATCTAATATTACCAAATTAATAGATTTAAATGACCCAGAATTAAATAATATGATTTTAACAAAAAACGAAGATGAATTAACAAAGTATAATTTTGAAGAATTAGCTTTTATAGATTATATGTTTGGATTAAATTCTAATGAAGTGTTTGGACATAGTAAATCCTCATTTTCCCATATGTTAAATAATTTAAAAAGACAAAATAATTATTATGTTTAAATTTTATTAATATAGTGCGTTAAATTTAATCTTTCGCAACATAAGTATTTAAAGATTAAAATAGAAAAAATGAATATATAATGTCCAGTACTTCAAAAAATGCATCCCCAGAAAATAATGTATTAACTATAAAAACTGTTCAAATTGCACCATTTAGAACATTAATGACTGCATTGAAGGACATTCTTTTAGAAACAAATATTACATTTCAACCTGATGGAATAAGAATAATAAATATGGATAAAAGTCATACTATTTTAGCACATTTATATTTAGCTGCACAGAATTTTGAATTTTATGAATGCAAAAAAGAAAAAATTATAATTGGTGTGAATATGTTTCATTTGTTTAAATTAATAAATTCTATCGATAATGATGATACTCTAACAATTTATATTGAAAATGCTGATTATGTTGATGGAATTGTTTCACATTTAGCACTTAGATTTGAAAATGGAGAAATAAAACAATGTAAGACACAAAAATTGAGATTAATTGAACCTGAACAAGAAGAATTAGAATACCCTGATGTAAAATTTTCATCCGTTATTAATTTACCATCTGCCGATTTTCAAAAGATTATTCGCGATTTATCAGGCATTTCTGAAAAATTAGAGATAAAATCCGTCGGCAATGAATTAATTTTTAAATGTTCCGGACAATTTGCATCAGCAGAAATTAATAGAGCAGAATCGGATGGATCTATGGGATTTATTTTAAAACAAGATGCATCAAAAGTAATTCAAGGTGAATTTTCTCTTAAAAATCTTGGATATTTTATTAAGTGTACTAACTTATGTTCACAAATAGAAATATATTTGGAGAATGATTTACCGTTAGTTGTTAAATATGATGTAGCGAGTCTTGGATCTATTCGGCTTTGTTTAGCTGCACTTCCTTCATCATAATTATTTATTACACTTATTTATTACAAATTAAAAACATGAATATTATATATTAACAATATATAATATGTCTAATAATAATATCACAACTCAACTTAACTCAGCAAATTCTTCCAAATTTTATAAAGATTATTCCGACTATTTAGCACAGATTAATTGTTGTACTAATAATAGATTTTTAGGTCTCCCTGGAAATATTGGATCTACGGGATATGAAGGTCCTACTGGTGCAATTGGTATTTCAGGATTGCCAGGTTCAATTGGATATGAAGGACCAACTGGATTAAATTGTACTGGTTTTACTGGGCCTGTTGGTCCTAATCAACAAGCAACTTCTCAAGGATCACAAGGAATACAAGGTACACAAGGGGTAACAGGAATAATGGGATCAACAGGTTCAACAGGATTTACTGGGAATACTGGATTTACAGGATTAACTGGTTCAACTGGGTCAAATGGAATAACTGGTTCAACAGGTGCATACATACCAATTAATATATCAGGATTATCTGGATTAACATTTTCAGGATCTACAATTAATAATCCAAATAATATATTAAGTTTATCTTCATATGGTGTAACAGGAAGTTATAATATTACTCCTGATACTAATTTTATTTGGAATGTAAATGAATATGGTAATTCAATTATTACATTACCTTCTACACGAACTTCATTTTATTTAAACAAGTTTACAGGTTTAGATTCGTCTTCTATTTTAATTGATAACTTTGGATATAAATATCAAGTATATGTTTTTACCGGAAATGGAAGTTTTACAATGAATAATTCTGCGGGTGGTGCTGGTGGATATATTAATATGTGTTTAATTGGTGGAGGTGGTGGAGGTGGTGGTGGATCAAGTTCAATAACAAATAATTCTCAGGGTGGAGCAGGTGCAGGACAACTTATGTTTGTTGATAATTATTTATTACAAGATGGATCTTATAATATTTCAATGGGTGGCGGTGGTAAAGGTGGTATACCTAATAACAACGGTCTTAATGGTACTAATACGAATATAACTCATAGTACTACAGTATTATTTAAAGCTGCTGGAGGAGCTGGTGGTATTAATTATATAAGTGCTGCAAATAATGGAATAGATACTAGTTATAATTTTTATCCAAATCCAACAAATTTATTAGTAGGAGCTTCTTCTGCAAGTGGTGGTAATCAAACAAATGTTGCAGGCGGAACAGCAATATCTGTAGATTATAAAAATATTATTGTTCCTGGAATTAATTTACAAGAACAAGTTTGGTCTTATGGAAATAATGGTGGTTCAGGGTACAATAATAATAATATTGGTCCTTATAGAGGTGGAGGTGGAGGAGGTGCATGCAGACCGGGTCAAAATGGCAATAGCACTAATGCGGGTCTTGGTGGAAAAGGAATGGTTATTTATTTCGATGTAAGCTATGGTAGGGCAGTTTGTGGAGGAGCAGATGGTGGCGCAGGTGATGGTTCGGCAAATAATTATTCTATTTTTCCATACAATAGTTATCCTTATTTATATAATTATGGAAATACAAATCCTGTTTCAGGATATCCACCTCTTTATTCATATGGTGCCGGAACAATAAATCCTAATCATATAAATGCTTATTCAAATACAGGGTCTGGTGGTGCACCAGGACAATCTGGAGGTAGTGGAGGTAATGGAGGTAGTGGATTATTTATGATTCGATATAGAATATATTAAACTTTAAAATTGTAAACTTTAAAATTGTATAGTATTTATAATGATAGTATTTATAATGATAATATTTTATAATAATATAATATATTAATGTCAAGTTCTTCAAGATATTTAGGTGCACAAAGATGTTATCAATTAAATGGATTAGGTCCACAAGGACCACCTGGCCAACAAGGACCTAGAGGAGCTATTGGCCCACAAGGCTTGACAGGATTCACAGGATTTACAGGTTTTACAGGACCGATTGGAAGAAGTTGTAGAGGAAGTACTGGTCCGCCGGGCCCTCCAGGGAGTACTACAGGTTTACAAGGTTCAAATGGTATTCAAGGTAATATAGGTGATACAGGTTCGACTGGTTCAACAGGTTCTACAGGACAATCATATACAGGTTCAACTGGTTCAACTGGTTCAACTGGTTATACTGGAGCAACTGGTGCAACTGGCCCATTAATGGGTATAACTGGAGGTACAGGCATTGCCGCGACAATAATAAATCCTTTAAATATACAAGTTAGTTTAGCTGCATTTCCGGTTCCTGGATCAGTAGATACTAGTTATAATATAAATCCAAATACTTATTATAATGTTGGTACAGATGGTTATGGTAGAACTACAGTTAAATATACAGGAATAACCATTCTTGTAGCGACGGGTTGTACATTAGGAAATTTTACAGATTCTTATGGTGTAAACTATAACTTTTTTGATTTTACTGGATCGAGTGGATCATTTACAATTAGTAGTATTGGTAGTTCAAATGGATTAGTTAGTATGTTACTTGTTGGTGGTGGTGGAGGTGGTGCAGCCATTAATAATCAAGAAAATATTAATGGAGATTTTACTGGTAGTTCTGGTGCAGGAGGAGGAGAAGTTATGTTAATAGATAATTTTAAAGTAACTAGTAATACTACATATAATATTACGATCGGTACTGGTGGACAAGGAGGAACTCAAGATACTAATAATGGAGCAGGTAATGATGGTAATAGTACAATATTATATGATAGTTTAGGAACACAATTATTTGTTTCAGCTGGAGGTAAAGGTGGGTTAAATATTGTTTCTACTTATAGTGATGCTTGTTTTAATGGGTTACCAGGAAGTTCTATATATCCTATATTAAATTCAGAATTATTAACATCAAGTGGATGTGGTGGAATAACTAATAATACAATAGCACCAGGAGTTGGAACTTCTTTACAATATGGTATGGCTATTACACCTTATGTTAATCAAAACACAACATCTTTTACACCAGGTTATAATCCCGGGCCTCAAATTTGGTCATATGCAAATAGTGGAGGATATGCAGATAATAGTGGCAATGGAGGAGGTGGCGGTGGTGCTGGAGGAGGTGGCGGTGCTGGTGGTAGAATAGGTAGTACATTACCTATTGGAGGTAATGGAGGACCAGAGGCATTTATATATTTTACAAGTTCAAGTATACCTGTTACTTATGTTGGAACTACTCCTCCGTGGGATACTTCTGGCGGTATAGGAGGTGGTAGTGCAGGATCAGGTGTAACTACAATATTAAACAATCAAGGTATTCTAGGTACTCCTGGGTCAAATACTGGTAATGGTCAAGATCCATCTGTATCACCTGGAGCATATACAGGGTGTGCGGGAGCAAGTGGTATAAACACTAGTACACAATATCCTGCTTCAATTGGAGCATCAGGAAGATTTATATTACGATTTCAATCTTATACATAAACTATTTTTAAAATAAAAAGACAAAATAAAAATAATAAATAAAAAATATAATATAAAGTGTGTAAAAAATATAAATAAATTTTATTTATATTTTTATAATAATGACAACTATAGTATCTTGTTTTTTAGCTAATTCAAATAATAGAGGTGATAGAAAAACTGACAAATATGTAGATTATGGTAAAAAGTTATTAAATGTAAATAATCCAAAAATAATTTTTATCGATGATTCACTCATTGATTTGCTTATTAATTCTAAAGAATATAATAAAGAAAATACATTATTAATTCCGATTAATAAAAATGATATATATTTATATGAATATCAAAATCATATTACAGATTTTAATATTATAACAGATTTTCCAAATAAAGATACATTAGAATATATGTTTATAATTTGTAGTAAAACAGAATTTATGAAAAAAGCAATTGAAATAAATGCATTTAATACAGAACAATTTTTATGGATAGATTTTGGCATTAATCACATGTTAAAATATGATGATAAAGAATTTGAAGAAAAAATTATAAATTTAACTACATTGGAATATTATAATGTTCGAATTAGTTCAATTAAAGATCCAAATATAGAAAATTTAGATAAAGATATTTATAGACAAGTTGTTTGGTATCTTGCTGGGACCGTATTTGGTGGGTTAAATGAATCACTTATAAAGTTCGCAGATCTTGTTAAGGAAAAATGTCTTGAAATTATATTTGATAAAGGCTCATTAATGTGGGAGGTAAATATATGGTATCTTGTTCTTTTAGAAAACAAAGATTTATTTGATACATATTCTTGTGATCACGATAGATCAGTAATAACAAATTATTAAATAATATTTTTTTTTTCTTTTTCTTTTTCTTTTTCTTTTTCTTTTTCTTTTTCTTTTTCTTTTTCTTTTTCTTTTTCTTTTTCTTTTTCTTTTTATTTTTATTTTCTTTTCATATTCTTATTTTTATTTAACCATACAATTGCCGCATTTCAGAATACGACATATTTTTTCCGGTTTTTTGAATAAATTCTTTTTCACCCTCTTTCATTATATTTAATAATGAATCTATCATCTTATTAGGATCATTTATTTCTGTTTTCATTAACTCTTTCACTTTATTTTCTCCTTCCTTTTCTAATTTATTCATTAACTTTTGTAATTCATCGGAATTCAGATCAAAACATTTTTGTGCTTTATTATCATTACTCATTATTTTAAAGATAATATACTTTATTATGTTATCTTTAGATATTTTTAGAATATATTTTAGTATATTTATGTATATTTTATAATAGAATCAATATATTTTTTCTCATAAATTGCAATTTTAGAAGTACGATCCCATGTACTATATGGCACAATTATTCTGTCTTCTTCAACTACTAATCCCACGCAATATTCAATACAATCACCTTCAAATTTGAATGGTGCGGAATAACGCAAGAGTTTCATCGATTTATCAAAAACAACAAATAAATGATAATAATGACGTGGTTGTTCATACGATACTATATGTGTAATA
>Ga0214257_1000497_pt1 | contig 11607 bp, 13 predicted proteins | sample TroBogypolimnion_23_FD_153095 | JGI IMG/M metagenome (GOLD analysis project Ga0214257, IMG submission 153095) | Freshwater microbial communities from Trout Bog Lake, WI - 18AUG2009 hypolimnion | ecosystem: Environmental > Aquatic > Freshwater > Lake > Hypolimnion/Profundal zone | place: Trout...
TAATGCCTCTGCCGTGAATATTTCTGGACGTGATGTATTCATTATTCCTTTTATTTGTTGCATAATCACATTTATTTCTTCTAATTTTTTTGTACAATCATATAAATTATACATAGTATTACTTATTTCGGATGACTTTTTTATATAATCTTCCTCTTTAATTTCAATATTATCCAAGACATCTTCGCGGTTTCGAACTATATCTTCAGGTTTCATTTTTTTGCACGTTTTTAAAATATCATTCAGACCTTTTAACACACTTATTAGTCGTTGCTGTTGTTTTTGAGATTCTGCTAAATAATAAATACCTTCATCTTTTTTGTTAGTTTTTTTTGTTCTTTCTAAATCCATATATTAATATATTATTAATATAATTTTAAAAAAATAAATATTTTTTTTAAAATTATTTTGGCTCCACCTTTCTTAAAGGTGGATTTTGGCTACACCTTTATTAAAAAAGACGTTCATTAAAATATATTTTTCTATAATGTTGAACGTCTTTATCACTTATAATATGATTTTTATAAAAACTTTCAGATGTTTTATCTTGTAACATATGAATAATAAAAAATAAACTATATATTCCACATTCTGTATTTTTATATTGATGTTCTGTACCATCACTATCTTCAAATTTAAAATTAATTTTTGGATTTAATTTATGTCCTTGGTCTATTATTCTATCTACAAATTTTTTTATTTCTGAGCTTGGTTTAGTTCCTACGCTATCAAAGAAATATATTATCTTCTTTTTAATATTAATAAATAAGCTTATCCAATGTGCGCCAGATTTATCGTGTGGGTCTGTATTAAAAATTATACCTATTTTATTTTTACCCTTTTTTATTTGATTTGATAAACTAAAATTACATAACTCATTCCATACGCATTCACCATATGACAATTTTTTATCAAAATCTATAGGAGATGGCCCTATAAACTCGAAACATTTATATGCCTTTTTATATTGTTTCATAACTTTATCTATATCTATACTAGATAACCATTCATTAGGATTAGTTTTCCACTCACTAGGTGATTCTGGAGCAAATGAATCTATAATATCCTCACTAATTTTTCCAAAATCTTTATTTTGTTTTAACCAACACGATTCTGTTTTACATACATTATTTAAATAAAATGTTAGCTTATTATGAATTTCTTTTGGGTCATTTGTTTTTATTAATTTATCAGAATGTCTTTTATTCCATTTATCCCTTAATTTATATAATGAATCATTTGTATAGCAAGTAAAACTATTGAAATTATTTTTTTCTTTTGGACTACATCTTAATTGTTTAAAATTAAATATTTTATAATCGTGTTTTTTAGTTTTGTTATTATATTTTAAACTATTATTTGTACTTCTTTTTGTTTTTTGTTTATTTTTTGTCTTTCTCGATTTCATTTGTCTCATTTGATTGTTTTTTTGTGTCTTCATCATAATTATTAATGATATTTTTCTTTTTAATAATACCTTTAATTTTTAAAATTGGGTCTTTTAAATTTATATCTTTTTGTTGAGGAATTATTATTCCTTTTGATTGTTTTGTCATTTTTATTTTAATAAAATTATCTAAAGAACTATTTGGCATTTTTACTGAACGCATTAATAGTTTTTCATTTTCTTCTTTTAAAAATTTTGAGGTTTCATCTAATTCATTTTTTTCATTAATTTCATTTTCATCCTTAATTTCATTTTCACCGTTATTATATTTTTCTTGAATTATATCATTTCTATCTAGTATTTTAAAATAATGTACGCATGTTTTTACCAAATTATCGAACGCGTATTTTATATCAGGCGATATAACTACATCATCATCTTCTTTAGATAATAATTCCTTTGTTAAACTTAAAATTCTTCTTCTATAAAATTTTTTGTCTTTTCTATTTATTTTTTTATTTTCACTAAAACTTATTAAATGATTTTTATATTGTTTTGTATTAATTAAGTAATCCAAAGACACTTGATTTAAAAATGCGTCTGAATCTGATTCTAACATTATACTATTTAAAAGAATAATATAATATAACTATAAACTATAAACTATAAACTATAAACTATAAACTATAAACTATAAACTATAAACTATAAACTATAAACTATAAACTATAATCTGTAATCTGTAAATCTTTATACTTTGTCGCCTATTTCTTTAACTTGTGTTCTTGTTGAATTATAAAAAATGCCTCCTCCAACTATTTTATTATCTGGATTTGGATTAAAATCACAAAAATTTTCTTTTTGAAATAATAAAGAATGTGATTGTGATTGTTTCGCATTATTTGGATTATATGAGTATTTATATAAATCACTATTACTGCTTGGTACATAGACAGCTTGGCTACACTTTTGTAAAGCAAAAACTTGATTTCTTAATTCAGATTCTAAATTTATATTTGACGCAAAACCAGACCATGGAGATTTTGTATTTCCTGGATTAAAAACTGCTTGGGAATTAAATGTTGGCATTTGTTCCAATTTTACATTTAATTCTTTTCTTGGGTCAACAATTGGAAAATGTGAATATTTTGTCATTACAGGTCTAACATCTAAATATGGTTGAAGCATCTGTGATGGAATATTTCTATCATATATTCTAGTATTTGTTTGCTCGTGCATTTTTGACACACAACTAACCTCTTGTATATTTGATAGCATTAATATAGATATATAATATTTTTATTTTATTTATACTTTATTTGCTATACTTTTCTTTATTTCATTATAAAAGTATATTTTAAAGTATAAATAAAACTTATATAAAGATTTCTAGATAATTTAATTAATATGTGTGGAATTTTCGCATTGCTTAACACTTATGGCTTTACAGAAGAAATTATCAATACACAATTTGAAAAAGGTAAAAATCGCGGTCCAGAATATTCTAAATTAGAATCATGTCTAAATTCACAACTTAAATTGGGATTTCATAGATTAGCTATTAATGGCTTAAATGAAAAGTCAAATCAACCATTTAATATTAAAAACATTAATTTAATTTGCAATGGTGAAATTTATAATTACAAGTATTTATATGAATTAATGGATATTAAACCAGAAACAGATTCTGATTGCGAAGTAATTATTCATCTTTATTTACGTTATGGAATCGAACAAACCTTACAAATGCTTGATGGCGTTTTTGCTTTTATTTTATATGATCCAAATAATTCAAATGTTTATGTAGCAAGAGACCCACTTGGTGTTAGACCATTATATCAAATATCTAATTTAGAAAATTACGCATTAGTTGGATTTGCGTCTGAACTAAAATGTCTAAATGAATTTACAAATATTGATATCACATTAAATGATGTAAATAATGTAAATGATATAAGTCATAAAAAAAATATTAAAATTATTAAAAAAATTACACAATTTGAACCAGGAACATATAGTATTTTTAATTATAAAAGTTTATGGTGGAGCAGCATTAAACAAAATATCCCTTATTTTATACCCACATTTTCATCTTCAAATCATAAATTTGAATGGCAATATTATTTTGATAATATTATTGATTGTTTAACTAAATCAGTTGAAAAAAGATGTTTAGCAACTGAAAGACCTATTGCGTGTTTGCTTTCTGGAGGTCTTGATAGTAGTCTTATAACAGCTCTTGTTAATGAATTTTATACATCAAAATATTCTAATACAAAACTTGAAACATATAGTATTGGATTAGCTGGTTCAGAAGACCTTAAATATGCTCGCATTGTAGCTAACTATTTAAATACAAATCATACTGAAATTATTGTTACTGAAAAAGAAATGTTTGATGCCATACCTGAAGTAATATATGCTATTGAAAGTTATGATACTACAACTGTTAGAGCTAGTATAGGCAATTATTTATTAGGCAAATATATTGCTAAGCATAGTAATGCGAAGGTAATATTTAATGGAGATGGTTCTGATGAATTATGCGGGGGGTATCTTTATATGAACAAATGCCCTGATTCAATTGAATTTGATATGGAAACTAGAAGATTGCTAAAAGATATTCATTTATTTGATGTGCTAAGGTCTGATAAATCTATATCTTCACATGGTCTTGAACCTAGAACACCATTTTTAGACAAAAATTTTGTAAATTATTATTTATCTATTCCACCATATGCTAGAAATCATAATAATTTCGGTAAATGTGAAAAATATTTAATTAGAAAAAGTTTTAGTTTGCCTATTTTTGAAAATTTAATTGGTAAACAAATTTTACCTGATGAAATATTATGGAGGAAAAAAGAAGCATTCAGTGATGGAGTCACAGGACTTGACCGTTCTCTTTTTCATATTTTACAAGAATTTATATCAGCTGAATTAAATTTACCCGCAAATATTGAAACTGAAAAATATTATTATAAATTTATTTTTGAAAAATATTATCCAAAAATGTCTTATATACTTCCTTATTTTTGGATGCCAAAATATACTAATGCTACAGACCCAAGTGCTAGAACTTTAGAACATTATTCATGCTTTAAGACTACTGAAAAAAAAGCACTATAAATAGTAAAATTGTTTTATTTTAATAATATATATATGTTTTCATATAAATTACATAAATTACAAGAACATATATTTGATTTTACCTTTTTGATAATATATTTTTTATATTTTATTATTGCTTTAGGATTATCAGTCACAGCACCTACATATTTATCTATTTTAGATTATTATGTTAAAATTTATGTTTCATTATTTTTAATATGGCGTTTTAATCCTTTTAGAAATACAAAATTTACTAGTTTGGATAAAAAAATCGTATTTACTGCTGGATTTTTTGTTCTTTTTGCTACAACATCCATTAGTCAAATACTTATGAAATATATATTACTAATAAAATCAAAAATATAAATTATAATTATTTTGCATTTATATTATTCAATTATTTTTATATAAAATAACATAATAGATTATAATAAAAATTTAATATTTATATTTATTATATGAGCGAAAAAACTTTTACACCAAATGTAGCACAAATAAATGCGGCAAACGCACAAATAAATGCGGCAAATGCGGCACGCGAAAACGCACAAATAAATGCGGCAAATGCGGCACGCGCAAATATAAATGGAGATGATGATTATTTTGGTCTTGATGACAATAGTTCAGCACATCCACAATCTTTTTCTTCTGGTCTTGAATCTCCTGTTGATTATGGTAATGATACTAGGGCCTCAACGTACCATCCAAATGTGACATCAACAGAGCAAGCACAACAATCAAAAAATACTACAACCGGAGGTAAAAAAAGAAAGAGTAAAAAAAGAAAGAGTAAAAAGAGTAGAAAGAGTAGAAAGAGAAGAAAGAGTAGAAAGAGTAGAAAGAGAAAGAGTAGAAAATAAATATATGTAAAATATAAATTTGTGACAATATTTACTTTGACAAATGGTCTAGAGCACTTAATAAAACCATTTCTTGACTTGTTAGCTTTTGAAAAACTAAACACTCATCCATTTTTATTTGAAAATGTTTAGTACTATAACCAAAATTTTTACATACAATAAAAACCCCATTATCTGTTATTTTTAATTCACAAAATATCGCACCTTTTGTCAGCTGAATATCTTCAGGATTATTTATTGGAATCCATCTTAAATATGTACCATACTTTAAATCATTCATCTCATCTACATATTTGTACTCTTTTAATTTTTTTAATAGTTGTAATGTTTCAACTCTGTCTAGTTCTAATTCTTTTAAAACTTGTAAATTCATTTCTAATATTTTTTTTGTTGTAAAATTAAATAGATTTTCGTTTGATTCATCATCTAATGCTTTTAATAATTTATTAACATCCATATGATACTATATATAATTATATTATTATATTATCATATTCTTTTATATCCATTTTAAAAAAATAGAGTTAAATTGAATAATTACCAACTACTAAATCCTCCAAACCCACCTAAAACATCACTTGCGGCTACTGGCAATTGAAATCCTTCACCTTGGTCTCCAGGACTTGATGCGCCAACCATTGGTGTTGTATCCTGACGATTCATCGCATTATAATCTGGCATTTGCTGGGCTGATGAAGACATATCACTTGTTGGTAATGAATTTATTGAAGTACCATCATTATACATTGCTTGATTCATTGCTGATTGATTTGTTGGTTGAGAAATTGGCTGTGATACTTTCACATTTCCCTTTTTCTTTTTCTTATCACTTTTTCCTTCCCATAATTCAGTTAAACGTTCTGTCAAAATACTTACTTTCTCTCCTAATTTAGTTTGTAGACTTAATGTAATCATCAAAACAGCTAAAATAATAAAAATAATACTAAATTCGGGATATTCCAAACCACTATATGTTGGCACAAATGTAATCATACGATGTACTGTTAATAATCCAATAAACATTACAATTATTTGAAGAACAATTTCTGCTAAAATTTCTAGATTACCTTTTTGTTCATCAGCTTCCGGAACATATTTTTGCATTGATTTATTTAAAACAATTACAGGAATAATAGCAATTAATGAATATTGAATTATATTTAACATATCAGATTTTGAATCATCGTCGAAATTAAAAACGTGTCTAAAAAAGTTTTTTTTTGAATCATCTGAACTATCCATATGATTTATAAAAAGAAATTAAAATAATATAAAAAGAAACAATATTATTATATTATGAAAGTTAAGTTAATTAGTTATTCTAAACCTCACGATACAGATTCGAAACAAAGTATTCAAGATTTGGTTGCTTATTGCGCAAGAGTTTCAAATCCAGCTAATCAAAACAATACAAAAACTAATGAAAAATTAATTAAATATCTTACAAAAGAAAATCATTGGTCTCCACTTGAAATGGTTAGCATCTGTATGGAAATTGAAACTACTCGAGATATTGCTAGACAAATTTTGCGACATAGGTCATTTTCATTTCAAGAATTTTCTCAAAGATATGCTGTTGCGGATTTAGGGTTTGAACCTAAAGAAGCTAGAACACAAGACACAAAAAATAGACAAAATAGTATTAAAACAGAAGATCAAGAATTAATAGAAACTTGGGAAATACAACAAAATAATGTTTCAGAGACAGCTCTAAAAGCATACCAGTGGGCATTAGATAATGGTATCGCAAAAGAACAAGCTAGATCCGTTTTACCTGAAGGAATGACAGTATCTAGAATGTACATGAATGGAACATTACGTTCGTGGGTCCATTATATTCAACTTCGTTCAGGAAATGGAACACAAAAAGAACATCAAGATATAGCTGTTGCGTGTGCTGAAGCTATTAAAGAAATTTTTCCTATGATTGAAGATTTTATTAATAATATTTAGAAAAGGTATTAAATGCGTAAGTAATTTAAAAACAAAGTGTATAATATAATTATTAATGAGTAGTTCTCGTTCAATTGCTGCCGCTAGAAACAGAAGAGCTGGAGACCCAGCACCAACAAGTAGGCCAGGTACATCAATATCAGCTCAGCCTGCGTTTTCCCAACAACAACAACAACAAGGTAAAAGAAGCGTAACAGCACAAAATTCTACACCAAATGTTCCAGTAACTTCCACTAAACTCACTATTTCTGATGCTATTGGATTAATAACATTACGTTTAGGAAGAGTTGAACAATTTATTATGGAAGCAGAACATAATGGTAGCTTTTCCGCTGGCTCTAGTATTCCTGATAACGCCCATTTAGTTGATAAAAGCGTTATTAATAGTATTGTTAATAGACTTGATTCTTTAGAAAAGAAAGAAAAGGACTCTTCTAATAACCAACAAACAAGCAAATTAGAAAGTGAGTTAAGAGATATTAAGGATTTATTAATGTCTCAAATGGTTAAATATGAAAAATTTACATTAGAAACTGATAGAAAATTTTCAGATATTAATGACGCATTTGTTGAACTTGAAAAAGAACAAGAAACAACAAATTGCTGTGGTACAGCAACTGAAGACGCAACTACTGTTGAGTCTACAAGTGACGAAACGATTGTTTCAAATAATTTAAAAAATGCTATCGAGCAAGAGTTAGCTGATTCTACCAACCTTTAAAAAAGGTGGATATACATTTAAATTTTTGGCTCCACCTTTCCAAAAGGTGGAAAAAAGGTGGAAAAAAGGTGGAAAAAAGGTGGATATATATTAATTATAAAAAATAAGTTAAAACTTTTATAATTAGTAATTAATAATGAAGATTGTTATTAGCGATAAAGTTAAAAAAGATATTTTTACTGCGTTATTTCAAACATTAAAAAATTGCACTAATATTATTTGTGTTATTTTTTATAACGATCATCTTTACATTCAGGGTATGGATAAATCACATATTTGTCTATTTAATGTTAAAATTTTAAATTCTTGGTTTAATGAATATCAAAAAAATGATGATGAAATTGAAAAAATATGTTTTGATACTCAAGTATTTTGCACAATTATTGGTACAAAACAAGATGGACATTCTATTAATATTATTTTTAATAATGATTCGGATAGTCTTAATATTAGCCTAATAGCCCAAGAAAATAAAAATAATGTTAAAGGAGAATTTAATAAATTTTTTAAAATGCCATTAGTTGAATTCGATTATGATTTAATGGATATTCCTATTGTTGAGTATGATGCGGAATTTTCAATCGCATCTAAAAAAATATATGAAATTACTTCACAAATGTCATCATTTGGAGATGATATTAATATTAAATGTACTGATGAAGGTATTGATTTGATTTCAAATGGAGTAATGGGAGAGATGCTCGTAAATATTCCAATTGATGATTTAAGCGAATATAGTATTAATGAGGGCGATGATATTGACCTTAATTATAGTCTCGTTTATATTCATAAAATGTGTATAACTAATAAACTTTCTAATGAAATTCAGTTTTGTGTAAGTAAAGAATTTCCAATGAAACTTAAATATGATTTAGGAGATAATAGTATTATTGAATTTTATATCGCACCTAAATCAACTTTTTGAAAGGGTAAAAAGTTGAGTTCGTTTCATTTCACAAAAATTATTATTATTTTTATTTAAGAATTATGATTGAAATAATAACCGGATTTTTTGTTTTTTGTTTAGTACTATTTATTTATCTTCACGTACATTTTCATTTAAAAACAAGTAACGACTTAGAAATATATGAGGTCGACCAGGCGTCTAAAGATAAATTAGAAGAAATTTGTGACATTAGACAACCTGTTTTGTTTGATTTTGATAATCAAAAAATTATTGAAACTTCTAGTAAGAATTACATTTTTAATAATTATCACGCTTTTGAAATAAAAATTAGAAATAATAAAGAAATTGATTCAAATACTGAAATGTATATGCCATTACCAATTCATTCTGCTATTAAATTATTTGATGAAGATAAAAATGCCACATATTTTTCTGAAAATAATACCGATTTTTTACAAGAAACCGGAGTCATAAAAAATTTACAATATAACGATGAGTTCTTACGACCTTATATGGTTTCTAATTGTAATTATGATATTTTAATGGGTAGCGAAGGTTGTTGTACTCCATTTAGATATGAAATTAATTACCGCAACTTCTTTTTATTAACTCAAGGAACCGCACAGATTAAGCTTACACCTCCTCAAAGTACACGCTATTTATATCCTAATTATGATTATGAAAATTTTGAATTTAGGTCTCCAGTTAATCCTTGGAATCCACAGCCTAATTATATAGCTGATTTTGATAAGTTAAAGTGTCTTGAATTTACTTTATTACCTGGTAAAACTGTATTTATTCCTGCATTTTGGTGGTATAGCATTAAACTTGGTAAAAATACAAGCATTTCTTGTTTTCGTTATCGTACATATATGAATAATATTGCTATTTCACCATACATTGCTATGTATGCCTTACAAATTCAAAATGTTAAACGAAATACATCAAAAACTGCTAATATAGATGTATTGAATAAAAATGAAGAAGAAGAAAAACAAACTACAAATATAGAAATAATTGATAATAATAATGAAATAAATAAAAAAAATGAAGAAATACTTGAAAATGAAAGTAAATTACAAAATAAATCTATTTAATAAATCTATTTAATAAATCTATTTAATAAATCTATTTAATAAATATATATATATATATAATGTTCAAAAAGAAGTATTCACTCTCAAAGTATTTTAGTAACTCTGTAAAAAAAAGCAAACGTAGAAAAACTTTCCGCAAAAGACGTAACTTACGAAAAAGACATTGTAAAAGTAAAAAAAATATGAGAGGAGGCTGAGGAGGAAGCACTAATGATTCTGTAGTTTTTAATACGGATCAGAATCATATTATTGTCTAATAAAATATTTATAATTTCTGGAATGATAAATATACTTAAACATAAATTTAAGTATGTATTGATATAGAAGTAATAATTTCATCACTTTTTTACTTTTTAGGAATGGACTTAAAATAAGTTTTCTTTAAGAGTATTAAGAATCTCTTCATCTTTTACTATTAAAAATTCTATTTTAGTCCTACATAAAGCACAATTAGGTAAAAACATTTGATTGTGTTTTTTTAATATTTGTGATACACAAGTTCCACAAAATTTATGGTTACAATTTAATGAAACCATATGACGATTTTGTTTGTCTTCATAACATATATTACAATTTTCTATTGTATCTAATTCTTCTAATATTTTTTCTTTAGTTTTTTCTTCTGACTCTACTTCAATACATAAGTAGCCATTTATATTATATTTTCTATCTCCACTTATTTGCTCTCGATTATTTCTTAATCCAGCAAGAAATTCTGCCAATCTTAAATCCAAGTAGTCCAATGAGTCTTGTGAAACACTTACAGTTGGCAAAGCGATATAATCTTGTACTTGTGTTTGTCTACCCCAAATATCTGATTCAACATTCCAAATTAAACTGATAATTTTTTCAACACATATTTGTAAACTATTTCTTGAATAAGCACCGCAAAATCTCATCGCATAACTTTTAATTAAATTATGGTCTTGAGCGTACACCCACGTTTCAAAATATGAGATTTTATTATTTGTATCAATAGAAGGAATTTCTCTCAATTCATCTCTTCTACTTGCTAAATTTGTTTGAAAATTTATTAATCTTGAATCATTACATTGTGTAATACTGTGTTCTTCACTTCTACAACAAGAACAACGTCTTATTAGTTGTCTTGTTCTGGTAAGAAAGTTATTTTGAGTATTCATTTGAGTATTCATTTGATTTGATATCATTATATTAGTACTTTATTAATATAAAATACTTATTATCTTTTTATTTCAATTTTTTTATTAATACAAATATACAAATATACAAATATATACATATATACATAGAGATAATAGTTAAAGATAAAATACTATATACATATAGATAGCAAAAATGGATGTATTTAAAATATATGTAAATGACAGAAATTACTCATCCTGGAATATTTTTGAAACAGCAAATTTCCAACCTGTAAATTTGGAAATAAATCCAGCGGAAAACAAATTATTTTCTAATGATGTTTTTAGTGTTGATGATGCTAAAAATGTCAAACTTATTCATTCTTCAATTCGCTCAGGAACATCTATACCAGGAGTTCTAATTATTTGCGGAAATAAAACATATGGAAGACAAGAAAAAAATAAAAA
>Ga0214257_1000502_pt1 | contig 11527 bp, 9 predicted proteins | sample TroBogypolimnion_23_FD_153095 | JGI IMG/M metagenome (GOLD analysis project Ga0214257, IMG submission 153095) | Freshwater microbial communities from Trout Bog Lake, WI - 18AUG2009 hypolimnion | ecosystem: Environmental > Aquatic > Freshwater > Lake > Hypolimnion/Profundal zone | place: Trout...
ACGCGCAGTTGCCGGAGATGACGTCGAGCGCCTTGCACAGCACAAAGTCCTTGAAGGCAGCGGCGTCCATCGGATTACTTCTTCTTCTTCTTGTCTTTTCGAGCTTGTGTTATGGACGTCTGGAGGCCCTTCTTCTCTTTGTGCAAGACCAACCTGCCTTGATTCGGTCCGATCTTTAACGTGGAGCGCTGTGTGGTGGATGTTACGGACTTGACTGGCTGGCTCTCCTTCTTGGGGGGCTGGCTCTCTTTCTTGGGGGTTGTTTGCCTGCTCGCTTTGTTGCGTGCTGGATTCTGGGGTTTCGTGGTTTGCGTAAGCGCCGAGGTGTTCAATTTTAGCGTCATGTCGGGTTCTGTGAATGGGAATTTTGATGTGCTTTCCCAAGTAATAGTAGAAGGCTTAGGGCCTTTATAGTCTTCTGCTGGTGATGTTCCTGTTACAATCGGAATATGTATATCATGTAGATACTGCTTAGCATACTGGGTTCTATTTGCAGATTCCACGTCGTCAAACAGATGCTTGCATACAAACGAGGGGACGTCGTGATAGTTTGTATACAATATCTTCTTTGCCAACTCAAATGAGTATCTGTATGTTGGATTCTCTGATGATGTAAGTTTTTTGTTGATGAAGTCCAGACCAGCGTCCCTAATTGGATCAAAACAAAACTTTCCAAGCACGATTCGACGGGGTGGTTTCTTGGATTCGCCCAGAGATTCGATGAAAAACTTCTTTTGCTCTGAATCGTGTTTTGAAGAAACGAATCCTCCAATTTTATCCAGGCTTGTCTGGTTGAAAATCTCATATGGAAAGCACTGCTTCGTCAGCTCTGTTGGTGTTTGCGAATTCGCGAATCCGGAATAGATAGTGTTGCGTATCTTTTGAAAATCTGAATTGACTTCTTGCTTATTTTCGCTCAAATCTACAGGGATGAATGTTTCAAGAACCGATGCTATGACTGATTTGAAAACGCTCTTCCATTCCATGGACGAATGCACAATTCCATATTTGGCTGACTTCTCCAGATCAGCTGTTTTTGGCCTGGACTCTGTTTTTACTTTTGCTTTGGCTTCATTCATGGCGTTCACAAAGTCTTTTATTGTGATTGGTGAAACCAGTCCGCCGTTGATTGTAAGGTCCTTAACTCCAATCCGCAAGAAATCCGCCAGACAGTACCATATAACATCATCAATGAACTCCTTTGCCAGATTATGCACTTTAACCCCCCTCCCAATACATGCAATAAAAAATGTGTGAATATGGCAAGAAAGGAGCTCAAATCTTTCGATTAAAAGGGCTTGAATGATATTGTCGATTGCTGCTAGTTTCGTGTGCTCCCCGCTGTAAGTTTCCATGTTGTTTGAAAACAATGCATCTGCCAAGGATTTCTTTGTTATCGTTGGATCAATTTTAGCTGGTGTACCGCCTTTACCAGCAGGCGAACCCTTAATAGCAACAATAAGTGCGTCGTACATTGTCTTATAACCTTTCATGCTGCCCACAATGTTTTTCACTCTATTAGTTTCTTGTTCATGTATCTTTGTATGGATGGTATCCCTATGTGTTGCCTCTCGACTTCCTTTCATAACAGTTTCTAAGTCATACTTGCAATCAAATGCGTGATTTTCAGCATATTTCACGACCTCAAATGGATATTTGTTGGTTTCATCTTCCACGCTTAACGATTTTTTGATGAAATCGGATAGTTCCCCCAGAACGTGGTTTTTCCATGCGTCTGTACCAGCGTCGTTGTAAAAACTTTCCACTTTAGTCATCAAAACATTCCTTATTTCTGTCGCGTTTAAAGCAATTGTATTTTTGTGCTTTTCAAGAGCAGCTATGATTTTATCCTCGATTTCCTGAACAGCTTCTAAAATTTTCACCAATGGAATAAATTGTTCGTTGTTTTCAAACATGGTGTAATCGTTCAAGGTGTCGTGCCATGTCAAGTCACAGACATTCATGGCCTTGGTAAATTTTTTCAGGGTGTCTGCGGTATAAAGATGCCATTCTCCTGTCTTGATATCAATCTTAGGCGTCAGAAGCCGAAGGAACGGTGAAACCACGTAAAAGTTCTTCGCCCCCTTTTCCCGAAATGCCCCAGATACAAACGGAACCAAACAAAAAGCATCGTCTATTAGACGTCGTTCGTCGTTCTTCCCTCGGAGATGAAATGCATTCTTTCTGTGTTTTTGCAATGCTGCTTCAGCAGTCTTATATTTTTCTAAAAGTACTGTGTCGTCCTTATTAGCTTCATACGCTGTTCTCGCCTCGGAGACAGCATTTTTTAACGCTTCGTCACTTGACATTTCCCCGCCACTCGCATTTGCTTATATACATCCGCGAGCAAAATCAATATCCAGACGAAAAAACACAGACGCCCGGCCTTTCGCAGCGAACCCCTACATAAACGCGCACGCCGCCGAATCAATATGCCCCTGCACGCTATCCTCGAATCGTGGGACAAGCCCGTCAAGCCGGAGGTCATCAAAGAGATTGTTCACTACATGAAGAGCATGCCCAGCGACCAAGAAGCCCTCGTCATCCAGTGCGCCCTGCACCTCGACAAGTCGCAGACGCTCGGCGCGGTGCTGGCCGTGGTCCACGCGCTGAACGAGGGCGAGTTTCTGCTCAAGTGCGTCTCCGACGACAGCCAGCTCGAGTCCGACCTGACGAGCGAGTTCGAAAAGATGCTGGGCGGCGACGATAAAAAGGACGCATCCGTCCCTTACCAGGAAAGCAGCGACACCAAGCCGCGATGAAGCTGTACGTCGGAAAGCGACCGATCAGGCTGCCCGGGCGGCCGTGCATGGCAGAGGACGTCCGCGCCCTGGTGGACCGCGCCAATCCCCCGTTTGTGGTCAAGGGCGACGGAGGCGGCTTCAGCGCGAGGCAGCGGGTGTTTTTCGCCGTCGAGGGGGTCCGCGTCGAGTGCGAAAACGAGCAGGAGCTTTGCCTGGCGTGCAAGCTGCTGTCAGAGGATCACAATCAATGGCAGACGCCGGACGACGCGTGGAAGTGCATAGACGAGACCGCCAGGATGGAGAGGGCGATCGAGGAGAGTCCGCCCGTTGCGAGCGAGGACGAGGCCCCCGACGAGAGCGAGGACATCACAATCGAGGAATGGAGCCAGATGGGCTACAAGTGGTTCAAGCGCGACGAAGTGCTTTATATCTGAAGTAAAACATCAATCCCGCTGCCTTCGTTTCCCCGTGGTCCCCAAGAGGATCTCCGACAGCCGGATGGCGTGGTCCGGCTGCAGGACGCCCACCTCGTGGAGTGTTTTGAGGTCCTCTATGCCCTGCACCTCGAGGCGCGGGAGCGCCATCAGGTTGTACTCGGCCGCTTCCTTGTAAATGAGCTGATGCGCCTCCGCGAGCAGGTCGGACAGGAACATGCACATGCGGGACATCTTGCTCTGAAACATCCTCGAAGTCGCCCTCCCGCCGCGCGATTCCTTCTGGGCCGATTTGTCCGCCATGACCATTTCGATGGGAACCCCCAGCAGGCTGCACACCGAGTGTCGGAACTTGCTTGTCATGAACTCGACGTCGACCACCGGCTTCAGCACGGGCGTCGCCTCCAGATGGTGGTGCGGCGGCAGCTCATAGACTACTTCTCTGTGATTCGTCGGGTTGTTGTGAAACGCGAGCTCGACCTGCGACAGGGTCTGGTTCTTCTTGGACTGAATGGCCCCCTTGAGGAAATCCAGCGCCTCAAACACCTCCTTCTGCGACGCTTCGTGGTTGAACTGCTTCGGTTCCGACGACACGACGATTCTAGCTGTAGTGTTCCACGCATCCGCGTTGTGGTAGCGCTTGATGGTCTCGCGGAGGATCTTGTACTCCTCGATCAAGTGCGCCAACGGCGTCTGGACCGTGGCGCGCAAGATGGAGCCCTCGTTGACATTAAAACTGGGCTGCCTCCACTCGGTGATGACAAACGGCACCTCCTTGATCACCATCTGCACCTTGTACTTGAGCGATCCGGTCGTCTTGCATGGCTCCACGGTCCACGTGAACGTGCCCAGCGGCAGGACCTCGGGCACCCTGTCGCCCGACGGCAGCTTGCGCACGCACCACACGACGAAGCCCAGGCCGTGTGCCATGCGTATCGCTGTTTTGAGGAAATTGTAGTAATGTCGGTTCACAAATCGCTTGAACTCGTGCGACGGCGCCTTGCCTCCGACGGTGAAGTTGAGCTCCCGTGAGAGGCACATGTTCTCAATCACCTGCAGGCACTCCTGCATGAACGGCTCCGAAATCAGCAGTTCCAGCAGCAGATGGTAGCTTTCCGCAATGTCCCTTGCGCTCTGCTGCATTTGTGCACTGCAAAATATGGCGGTTTATGAATGCGATCGAGCGAATAGCAGCATCCCCGTATATCAACCCATTTCGGTCGCTGCCGCGATGAAGTCGTTCTCCCTGCACGAGCCGTCCAATGAGGCCAGGCAGACTATAGAGAGCATCATGGTGGATGACAGCAGCCTGAAGTTGCTTCCAACACACTGCATCAACGCGTCCGGCGAGCTTGAGGGATTCCAGCTAAACGTGCCGGCGAACGCCAAGGGCGGCATTTTGCCTATCAACCGGACCATGTTTCACGGGACCTCTCTCTTCGAGGTGAACTCGACCTCCGGCGCATTCAACGCGGACATCATGCGCCTGCAGCAGACGGGCGACACCCGGGCGCGGATGAGCGAGCTGATGAGCAAGGTGTCGCGGGACGCGCTGGGAAAGGAGGTGAGTTTTTTTCTGTTGAGTTGTGTTTCCACTCCTAGTAACATCACTCCAGGCCACGTTCCGCTGCGTGCCCGACAATGTGGACCTCATGTCCTCGGTGAGAGCGGACGGCTCGGTGGTCGAGGCCCACGTGTCGCGGACCAGCGGCAAGCGCAACGTGGATTTCGTGGACTGGCAGCCCGAGCTCCCCTGCTCGATAGGCCTGTACCAGGCGTTTTGCAGGGGGTACCAAAAGGACGTCCGCTCGCACAAGCTGTTTATCGGTATCAACGGCGGGCTCAACAAGTGCAGCGACGAGTTTTACAACCTCATCCTGGACGTAGGCGACGAGTTCACGTGCAGGGACATTGCGTTCTCGGAGGAGGCGTGGTGGCTTCGAAAGGCCTGCCAGCGGGCCCGCGCACGCCTGGCGCTCATGACAGCAGAGCATTTTGGCCTGGCCATTTCGAAGACGAGGGATTTATTCTCATTCAACCAGGACACCATGGTGGGAGTGCCCGTGATGGACACCATTGAGTTTGACATCAAAGAAGGGGTCGACAACACGGTCGAATTCTACTCGGCATGCATAGACACCACTGGCATACAAAACGGCATCCTCTGCAGAATGCACGAGAGCGAGGGGCTCTGGGTGTTTCGAGGCAGTGCCAAGTCGTCGGCTAAGATGACATCGTTTGGGGCGCTCTTTGGATCCAAGAGCGTCTGTGGCGTGTTTCCTACCCGCTCGCCGTATTATAAGCGAAATCAGGGGAGTCCGTCCTACGTCAATGGCCTTGATTCCGAGCTGGTTGTCCGGCACTTCAGCCAGCCGCGCGTCAAGGCGGACGGCTACGTGTTCCAGTGCTTTGACGAGCGCTTTTTCTCGAATCTCACAGACATGCAGTGGGATCGAAACTGCGGGGTGACGGAGCTCGTGCCGATTGTGGTGGGCGTGGCGTGAAAAAAATCTCACAACTTCGCCTATGCTTTTGGTGGAAGCAGAAAATGTAAATGTCCTCTTCCAACCATACCTTTGTGCACCAAATACAGAATCTGATCGAGTGGATCGACAACGACGCCAAACACCTTCGAAAAGACGAAATCCTCGACGGAGTGAAAATCAGGGCGCTCGTGCTGGCGAAAAAGTTTATAGCCTATCCGCATTGCCAGAACTTCAGTTTAATGCCGCAACCAAAGGAATGACCAGCTCCTGCGGCTCCACTCTGGGCGGGACCTTTGCTGAAGCGACGACGACATTTTCCTTCTTCTCCGGCTCGGCGGACGCCTCGAAAAACTCCTGCTCCAGATCCTCATCCAGAATCTCCTCCCCCATCAACGGCTGCCCCAGGAACTCGGACAGCTCCTTCACGCTGCCCATCGTTTCGTGGAACTCGTCCATCATAGTCGATACCTCTTTGGGCGAAACGCCCTTTTGCAGCCCGGATGCCCCTTTGATCGCCTCAACGAATGTCTGATTGATCTCGTGGTTGCTCAGAGCGTCGATCTGCGCGAGCACGTTTTCCCTGTAGCGCTGTATCTGCAGCAGCTGGGCCTGAACGCGCCTATGCTCCAGCATCTTGGCACGAAACAGGGCCTTCGAGCCGCACGCGTGGTGTCGCCTGGCGTCGGCTACGCAGCGGCGGTCGTGCAGTTCAAGGCTTATTTGCTTCGAGGTCAGATTGTCCAAGACCAGCTCCATCGACGCCTCGCGCGAGAGCCCGCTGCGATAGGCCGAGCCCTTGAGCAGCTGGCACCACACGCTGGATAGAAACTCGCACAAGCAGTTGTTCATGCAGCCGCCTGCTGCCGGAGGGCATATGTACTGGCGATGTGCGTCGGCGCTTTATGGAATCAGAGCATTCCTATGCTGAATGTATATAAACCAATCGGAACGTGTCGGGACAAATGACCAAGCGCACAGCAGAACGTAAGACCCGCGGTGAAAAAAGCAATCCGACACGCGTGGCCAGGGCGGCCATGGGTATCATAAAGCACGACACGCAAGTCAGCGCAGGCACCCTGCTCAAAGCCCTGAAACAGGCCAAGCGCAATGTAAAAAAAGAAGAGAGGAAGCAGAAGAAGGAAAAGGAAGTCGAATACTCCACGGATTGCAACAAGATTGCAGTCCAAGGCGGACACGGCCCAATCTATAAGTGCATGGAGAGCCTGCGCAACATCAGGAGCGATTTGAAGCTGCTGGAGCTGGCCATGTCCTTGGAATTCGAACGCGTGGTGCGAGAAGGAGAGAACCAACAGATGGTCGGATTTTTCAAAAACATGAGGGCGGTGCATTTCACATCCAACGCAAGGTTGACAATGGTGTGCGAGGAACAGAACGGATTCAATCGGACAACTGACAAGCACAGCAAGCTGGAATTCGAAGCCAGCGTGATGGATATTCAAAACAGGGCCAAGGAAGGGCATCCAGGCAAGTATGAGCAGGCCAATGTGAATCACGTGCACAAATTTTACAGTCGAACTGTTTATGATGTTGCTTATTCTGGATTCAATGGATCTGTGAAGGATAAGACAGTGTTTGTGCACAGAAACTTTCATAAGAATTTTAGATTCGTCAGTATGATTCTTTCGGATGCTCAGGCAGCTGCTCAGCTGAAGACGAATCTGACACATTTCGTCGAATCGTTTCAAAAAACAATGGAGACAAAGGCATCTGGACCAGACGTTGCAGTTTTAATCGACATTAAAGACAAATTGAAAACTGCTATAGTGCAATCCATTGCCAATATAGCCAATCAGGACAACAAAAAGGATATATTTATATTCCACACAGGCCAAGACAGCAGACTGTTTTACACCAAAAATTACGAGGTTTGTTTTTGCCAGTCCAGCGCGCATCGCGTGTTCAAAGAAGGATCCGAAGAATACAAAGTTATGGTGTACAGGAAAATGATATTCGCGTCCTTGAATGAAAAGACTGTCAAACACAAGGACGAGACGTACAACATTCCACTGTGCGAGGAAATGGTCATCCACCTTTACAAGAAGACCGACAACGAATTCGTGCTGTTTGAGAGAGCATGCCTCGTCTATGCAAAGCTGAAATTGGCAAGCGTAGAATCCGGCGGTGCTACATCGCAGTGGCATTACCTGGGCAAAAACGCGTTCACGGTCAACCATCCTTCAGATGTTTGTATACGCGCAGATCCGCATGAACGGGCCATGTTTATGTCTGGATTTATTGCCAAGAGGCTGGCGGATGTAAATGCCGGATCTAAAGATGTTTCGGATGTCGCTGTTGGGTTTTTTAAGGATTTGTTCAAAGACAAAGTCTCCGATACAGCATCGGAATTCGACGCAGCGATAAAAAGCGGAGGTAAAATGCCAAATAAACTCCTGGACGCCCTTGTCGAAACATACAAATTGAACCACGGCAACAATCCCATAACAGAGGGTCAAAAAAATGCCTTCACTGGATCCATAACGGATAACAGCATCCTCCAAAAATCGTTCCTCGCGAGCCAGCATGCAGAAAAGCTGACATACGTCAACGGGGATAAGTATTTCTTTACAAGACAGTGCTTCGCCTCGTTCAGTTTCTGCATCACAGTGCTCAGTCCGTACGAGAACCCGGCCATCAATGCGGTGTTTGTGGGCGCCTACGGCGCGACGGCATCGTTTTTGAAGGGTGACACCGAGGCTATTGCAAAGCCAGTTGATTATACGTGTAAGGAAACGAGACCATCAGAGCCAGATGCTGATGATAATGGAACTGTAACAGAAAGTAATAATGAAACTTCAGAGCTCCAAGACACATATACGGAGAAAAATCCTGTACAAAGACAGTCATCAATAAGACAAACAATGATCGATAAAGGAGAGGTTGCATCCGAATTCCACCAACCGTACCGCTGCTCCTCTGCACGAGACATCATTACCAAGAACGGGACGCGGTTCCCCCGGTCCTTCCACAGCTCCACCCTGCCGCCGGAGCTGGAGCTGGAGCTGGAGCTGCTTTAGGTCGGCGTTGGTGATTGGACTGTGTTTCCCCGCACCTGCGTATATATGTTGTAAACGTATTCAATAAATGACCGCCGCGTCGCCCATACTCTTTGAGAAACTGAAGCGGCTCGAGTGCAAACAGCTTTACAACATGAACATACACATTGCCAGTGGATACAAGAGCACATCGCCTGTGAAGCATATGGACACCGAGGTCCCGGGGGCTTTGTGCGTGGTGCGGTCTCCGTACCCGTACGATCACATGAAGAGGCACATGGAAAACATGGAGACCAGAGTTTTGAGCAAAGTACCTATCAGCCTCAGCTGGATCAAGCAGATTGTGGCGAATGATGCAGAGGCCTTCAAGAACCGCGTTGGATTGATAAGCAGGGTGCTGAAGTCAACCGGTCTGGCAGGGAGTGGTTTGCATCTGTCGGTGGAAAGTCCGCCGGAGCCCACGCCTGAACCATTGTCTACCTTGATGTACGCGAAACTCGGCCAGCACGGGCACGACAAGCAGCTGACATTTGAATCCTCTGGATATCATACCTTGGAGGTAAACACGCCAAATGAGATGACCCTTGTTATTGGGATTGACGACAACAACGAAGCGGCTCTCCTTCGTCTCTTTCCCAGGAAGAAAATCGAGGATGTGAAGGAAACAGGGTTTGTGAAAGAGGTGCTGATCATTTTCAACAGTGTTTCGCAGATTTATTACAGCATTGAGGATGTGGATACAAAGGAATATGATGAACAGTATTTGTTAGAGTTTAAACAAAGACTGGATAGTTTCGAAAACAGCATTGAATCTAGTATGAATAAAAGAAAACAGAGTCCGGCTCAAAGATCTGAGAGACAAATTTACACATTAATGGTGGCTGAGATTCAAAAAATGAAAACCGGAAACACCCACGAAACTTTGCTTATGCTGTACAAGAATTTTTCAGATATGAAGCACATCCCCATTGCACAGTACGAATCCAAGCCGACATCCGACAGCAGCGGAACAAAATCAACGAAACCACCTCTGGTTGAAAGCAACGACCTCATTGTGGACGCATACACACCGTATTCTGCGAAATTTGCTGCAGATATCTCCAAGCTAAATTATGTCTACGTGTGTTTACGTTCGGTAGCAGCAGCGCTGGTGAGGCACTATGTTGGTTACAATCAAGGTGGAATTTCAGACTTCACATGGGACAAAATGAACGAGACAGTGCAAGAGTACATAGAACACTTTGAAACCTTTAAACCCGCTACAGAACAAAACGCACTGCATGCGCATCTGTCCAACGTCGCAAAGATGGCAGACTTTGTGACTATTCTTTACAATCAAAACGTATATGTAGCAGATCACAACTCCATTTTGAAGACCCTGCTTCGTAGCGGATTGAGTTATTCCGATGGGACGGAGAAAGACCACTTCGGCCATATCCTGGTCTGCTATTTCTTCGACAAGGCGCCGTTGCAGGTGTTTGTAAGGCCCGAAAAGCCGCAAGCCACAACCAGCGAAAAAATCCATTACAGCGAAACACAAAAAGTCACCATCATCGATCTGACCGAGCAAATAGAACACTGTTGGAACCCCTTGAACGTCGAGTTCAACACACGGGCCAGGCTTAAGTCGTATCGGCACTGCTTCATCGATGAACTGAAAGGTGTGTTTGAACATGCAAGTTACAGTGGCGGATACGACGGAATAGTTGAACAAAAAGATTTCAGGAAGAAAAAGACGAAGGGAAGCATTTCAGTAAGAGTCGAGACAAACCAATTCATCCAGACCACAATTCAGCAACCGTATCAAATCCTCTTTGGAACCACTGTAACTTCAAAAAAACACGAGTAGTCTACAAAGGCGTCTGCATACCCAGGCGATCGGCAATCATCCGCGACCTCAGCTCAAGCAGTCCCCTAACAACAGGCTGCCTCTCAGCGCTGGCGCCCAGCGCCCTGACCCGCGCATCGAAGAGCTGGAACCAGCGGCGCCAGAGGGTGATGCAGACGACGCGGTCCGGTTTGAAGTGAGGCGACGCCTGGCCCTGCAGCGTTTCGCGGTCGTATTCTCTGCACAGACGGCGGATCTGAGGCATTGTGATGTTTTTGAAATGAAACCAGTACCAGTAGGGGGATTGATGGTCAATAAAGGTATCGATATCTAGGTTGAGTCTTTCCTTAACGCCTCGCTTTGCGATAATTTCCGATGGTTTGATAAAGAACAGTCCAATTTTTGTGCGTAGTACACTCAAAACCAAATCCTCGTCCGATGGGATTGCAAAATCGTTGTGTATCATGGCGGAAAAGGTTGAAACGTAGTTGCCCCATGCTGTAAACACCTTTTCGTAAACCAATCCTAAATTGTTCCTCACTGCATTCAAAAGGATATCGGGGTGTTCCAATCCGACAAGCGTTGAGCTACTCACGTCGAAATCGGGGCCGTCTCCCAAAGAAAACACTGACAGAGACAGGCTGCTGTGTCGTTTTTCGTCTGGGTAATACTTAGTAAGAAAGAATGGGAAAACACTGGTGTAGTAATAATGAAATTCTTCAAATTCTAGAGGATTCTTGTCTGTATATGGTACCATGCTTTCTGCTAAAGTTTCCTTATCATCTCGAAATGCGTGTTCTAGAGGTTCTTTCTTCACTATTGTCAGATCCTTGCCACTAGATATTGTTGTGGGACCTAAACAGTGCAGCGCATAAAACCAGAGCGACATGTAAAAATCCATGGTCCCAAAGAACATGTAATTTCGGTGATGGCCGATGCTCATGGCAGTCTGCTTGATATTCCATTGACAAAAGATAATCTGCAGCGCGCACCACATGATGATATACTTTAACGTCCAGGT
>Ga0214257_1000514_pt1 | contig 11300 bp, 2 predicted proteins | sample TroBogypolimnion_23_FD_153095 | JGI IMG/M metagenome (GOLD analysis project Ga0214257, IMG submission 153095) | Freshwater microbial communities from Trout Bog Lake, WI - 18AUG2009 hypolimnion | ecosystem: Environmental > Aquatic > Freshwater > Lake > Hypolimnion/Profundal zone | place: Trout...
ATATATATGGAAAAACATAATATATTTTTTTATATTTTTGTAATATTTGTATTAGTTTTATGTTTAAGAATATATTATGAATCAGACGCATATAATTTAAAATGTATTATTGCTTCCAAAGATGGGAATAGATATTGTGTAAGAGAGAGAGAGAAGTTAGAACTTGCTGCGAATTTATTAGCATCTGTAACTGCTAAATGTAAAGAATTAGTTGAATATATGAAGCAAAAACATCCTAGTGACCCACGTGTAATAAAATTAGTTGAGGGTTTTAATCCAAAACGAATAAGTGAAACATTACCAACAAGTGAATTAACTGCTTACAGTGAAAATAAAGGAGAAAAAATAGCTTTTTGTTTAAATACTACAAAAGAAGGAAACAAATTAATTGATTTGAATACATTAACTTTTGTTGCTCTTCACGAGCTTTCTCATATTATGACTACATCTATAGGGCACAAACAGGATTTTTGGCAAAACTTTAAGTTTGTACTAGAAAATGCGAAAAATGCTAATATTTATCAACCAATTGATTATAAAAAATCACCAAAAGATTATTGTGGTATGAAAATTAATGATAATCCATATTATGATTTAGCATAAATTATAATACTTAATATATATATTATTAGTAAGTTTTTGTAAATATAGTTTTACATCATCTATTGCGTGTTTATTAATAGCAATGAATACTATATTATTACAATATTAATATAATTTTTATATACATAAAATAATACTACTTTATATATATATGTCAATACAATCAATAGCTATAGAAAAAAAAAAAGAACTATTAGATTATAACCCAATTTTCAAAGTTAGCCAATTAGTAGATGGTGTTATTGATTCAGTATATGTATTTTATGGACGGCCGATTATAAAAAAGAATGAAAAAGAAATAGTTAAGAAAATTTTTACACAACAAGAAATAGAAAATATAAAAAATATTTATTTTTCAGAACAACAAATTCATCGTGATGATACAATTGGTATTATTAAACTTAAAGTACTAAGCGAACTTAAAAAAAAATGTTCCCTAGGTGAAATATATTTATTTTGTCAAAAATTTGAATACTTAAATTCAATCTCAATTTTTCAATCATTAACTCAAAATAAAAAAATAAAACTTACACATCAAAGATTAGAGCAATTTTTATCAAATATTGATAATTCAAATGGTGATGCTTTTGTAATGCCCGAACAAAAAGATGAATATGATTTAAATGATATTTTAGGTATGAATATTGATGGCAAAAAACTTGTTAATAAAGTTCTAGGTCAAAAATTTTTTATTATTGAAAATGAATACCCATTTGTATGTGACCCTTTTAAAATATCAGGTTATGATGCTCTATTAGAAAAAATATCGCGAAATTCAATTTCAACACTGAATAATAATCTTTTATTAAATACTGGAGATATTGAAAATTACAATATTTTTTTATGTCTGGCAAATGATGTTCTTTCAGATATAGTAAAAAAGGATCTATCTGAAAATACTACACTTAAAATTTATTATCCTTTTTTATATGCTAAAAATATCAAATCATTTGACAAGTTACAAAGCTCTGAAGCTAAATTAATTGATGATGACAGTGAATTTTTAAATCCAAAAATACTAGAATCTTTTAAAACAGTTAATATGTTTTATGATATATATAAATATAAAAAATCTGAATTAAATTATTTAAAAAAAGGAATTAAATATATTAAAGCAGTTATCAAACCAAATTTTACGGTTAAAATACCATTAGATGTTATTTTTAAAGTTATACATTCTACTGAAAATAATCCTTTAATTAAATATAATCCATCATCTAGACAAGAAAATATTTATAGACTATACACAGACCAAATAGCTGTAGATGGAAAAAAAATACCTTACCTAAAAAAAGCGGTAATCTTCAACCTTATTAAAAATATAGGAAAAACTAAATCTGTTACTGTTTTCATTGAAATTAAAAATGATTCCAGCAATCAGACTATTTATTGCGAATTTAATGAAAATGGATATATTACAATTAGTTCTGAATTTATCAATGCAGTAAGTGAGACTGAGATTGATGATATTTTTAGAACTACTGTAAATCCTATTATAGAAGAGGTTAAGATTTTTTTAGAACAAAGTGGTTATAAATTAGATAAATTTAATAGTTTAAGTGATGAAAATGTAGAAATTAAACAACTAAATTATGAAACACAAATTGAAATTTCAAAACCATTTAATATTGAAACTTATAAAGGTTGTATTTATAGCATATTTAATAATGAATCTAATAAAAAAAAAGGTGATATGACTTTGCGTTTTAAACGTGTAGCAAATTTTAATAAAGTTACAAATCAAGAAGCATTTATTTTACAAAAACAAGAAGAAGGATTTAGAGGTAATGAAATTGTTGATGCTCTTTTAGAAAATTTTAAAGATGACTTGACAAGAGACCAAGCTATTGAATTATTAAAAAAAGTCGCAAATGAAATAGAACTAGAAAGTGGAGTAAAAAAAACTGATATTAAAATAAAAGATAATCCTGGTTTTAAAACTACGATTTTATTAGATAAAAAAACTAGCATACTAACTATTACAGTAGAAAACATAAATGATATTAATTATTTATTAACAATACCTATTTATTTAGATACAATAATTAGATTAACACAAGACAAATCTAGTACTGACTATCCTGCTAAAGAAATAAAAAATTTATGTTCCAAAAATGAAATAGAAGATATTATTTTACCTGATATTTCCTCATCTTCAGAAAAATATATATCTAGCATTGAAGAAGGTGATATAAGTGAAGAAGATGTTTCAATAATATATAAAAAAGGGAAAAATAATAAAAAAACAGCTCTTGAATTATTACTTGGAGAAGATTTTGGAGAAGATTTTTTTGGTGGTGAAGGTACTCCTTCAAGTGGAGAATCTATTGTTAGTGAAATAGGTGATTTAGGTACTCCTCCTTCAAGTGGAGAATCTATTATTAGTGAAATAGGTGATTTAAGTACACCTCTTTCAAGTGGAGAATCTATTATTAGTGAAATAGGTGATTTAAGTACTCCTCCTTCAAGTGGAGAATCTATTATTAGTGAAATAGGTGATTTAGGTTCTCAGGAAATAGTTATTGAAAAACCAACAGAAAATAGTGAAAGTGATTTAGGGTCTCTTGTTCCTAGTTTAGAAGATAGCAAAGAATCTATTCCTAGTGAAATAGGTGATTTAGGGTCTCAAGAAATAGTTCTCCCTACAAAACTAGATAAAGACGTAGAATTGGAAAAAAAAGAAAGTGATATTACACCACTAGAAGAATTGGAAGAAAAAGAAAGTGATATTACACCGCTAGAAGAATTGGAAGAATTAGAAGAAAAAGAAAGTAGTTCTAGTGAAAGTACACCATTAAAAGAAGTACCAATTCCAAAAGAAGTACCAATTCCAAAAGAAGTACCAATTCCAAAAGAAGTACCACTTCAAAAAAAAGTGATTGAATCAGATAGTGAATCTGAAGAAGAAAAAAAGAAACCGGTAAAATCAAAAAAAAACAAAGTTGTAATTGAGTCTGAAAGTGAATCAGATGAAGAAAATATAGAGAAAAATTTAGATGGAGTCAGTTTAAGAAGTTATTTTCAAGATAAAATTGAAAAATATGATTCTCCTTTAATAATTAAAAAAGATGTTGGAAATTATTCAACTTATTCTAAAATTTGTCAATCTCAAAATAAAAGGCAACCTGTTATTTTAACTGATAATGAATTAGCAAAAATAAATGAAGAACATAAAGGATTTTTAAGAGATGAAGATGTAATTAAATATGGTTCAGATAAAAATAAACAATTTAACTATATATGTCCTCGTTATTGGTGTTTAAAAACAAATAGCCCAATTGACCCAAATGAATTTGAAGAAAAAATTGAAAATGGTAAAAAAGTTTTAGTACATCCAACTTGTGGAAAGATTTTACCATCAGACAGAAAAAGTAAAGATGATAAAATAATTCCTGGTCATTATATTTATGAATTTTATAAAGAGGGTGAAAATAAAAGATATCCAGGATTTCAAACTGATAAACATCCAAAAGGGTTTTGTTTGCCTTGTTGTTTTGATAAATATAATACAGTTGGAAGAATGGAAGCTAAAGCTAAATGTTCTGTTCCTTTAAAAGATGAAGATGAAGAAGAAGAAGACGTTGAAAAATTGAAAGAAAAAAAGGAAAAGAAAGAGAAGAAAGAGAAAAAAGCACAAGAGAAAGAAGAAGAATTAGATGAATATGTAAAAGGTCCAGAAAAATTTCCCCTTTCATCTGGTAGGTGGGGATATTTACCTGTACCTATTCAAAAAATTTTACACGAAATAAATGCTGATTGTCAAATAAGTAAAACAAATACAAATATAAAACAAAATCATCCTTGTTTATTACGTCATGGAGTAGAAATAAGTGAAAAGCAATCATTTATTGCGTGTATTTCAGATGCTGTGTTTTATGCTAGAGAAATATTAGATAGTGATGGAAAAAAAACAGGTAAATTAGCAAAAGTAATTAGTATTGCCAAAATGAGGGAAAAAATTATTAAATCATTAATAATTGATAATTTTATAAAGTATCAAAATGGTAATTTGGTGACAGATTTTTATGATCCTAATAAAGATGTTGATGTAAATAATTTAAATGAAAAATACACAAAAAATGTAAAAATATATTCAAAATTAAATATGAGTGTTGAGACAGACAAATTATTTTATATAAAGATTATATCTGCTTTTGAAAATTTTATTGATTTTTTAAATGATGATGATGCTGTAATAGACCACACATATTTATGGGATTTAGTATGTACGTCAAATAAGTATATTTTTGGTCAAGATGGTATTAATTTGGTTATTTTTGAAATACCAAATGACGATATAACAAATAACGTCCAAATGGTTTGTCCTAGCAATCATTATTCTACAGAATTTTATGATTGGAGCAAACCTACTTTATTTTTATTAAAAGAAGGCAACTATTATGAACCAATTTATTCTTATACAATAATTAATAATAAACTTATTGTAAAAAAAGTTTTTAAGGAAAAAGATTCATCTCCAACAATGAAAGCTATTTTTAGTAAAATAGTAAAACCCTTTTTAAATATAATGTGTAGACCATTGCGTTCTATGCCTCCTGGAGGATTGTTACCTCCAAAAGTTTATACAGCAAAAACTCCTTTATTACTGCATAATTTAGTTGATAAAATAAATGGTTTTAATAAATTTATACTAGATGATAATAAAAAATATAATATTTTAAAACTTGTTGTAAATTTTCATAATAAGGTAATAGGTATTTTAGTAGAAAATCCTTTTAAAATTACAGGTTTTGTTCCGTGTTATCCATCAAAAATAGAAAATAATTTTAAAGAAGAAGAATTAGATTATGTTTTTATGACTGATTTAAATCTTTGGAATACTTATGATAATACAATTGAATTTTTACAAGAGTTAGAAAAAAGAAGTAAAAAAAAAATAATAGGTGAAGATAAAAAAGAACTAAATAAAATTCCTTGTTCTCCAGCATTTAAAATTATCGAAGATGAACTAATTGTAGGTATATTAACTGAAACAAATCAATTTATACAATTATCTGAACCAATACCAGAAGGTGAAATTAATCCAAAGAATAATATACCTTCATTCAAAAATAGTAATTATATTATTAATAAAGATTCAAGACCAATGATTCAAAGTGACGTTTTAATTGAAACTTCTAATAGTGTTGATGAAGAGAGAGTAGATTATGTTAAAAAAATAAAATTAGAAACAAATTTTTATAATGTTTTCAGAAATACAATTAGAATTTTATTAAATGATTATGAAAATAATGAAATAAAAAACAAAATTGAAAATAAAATGTTAAATGACTATCTTATTTATTCTCAAAAATTAAAACACATTGCTAACTTATTAAAAATTTTAGTAGATGATAAAATTAAATTTATTGGCGATAATAACTATTACAAATTAATTGATGAAGTTTCAACCTGTATAGTAAAAAATGAAAATTCGTGTAGTGAGTCTCCAAATTTATGTGCTGTTACCGAAAACGGCAAATGTAGACTTATACTTCCAAAAAATAGTTTAATTGCGTTTGATAAAATAACAAAAGAATATAAATTAAATGAACAAATATATTTTGAAAAAATGTCTGATGAGTTAATTCGATATAATAGAATAAAATCATTTATGCTTCAACCGCAAACGTATTTATCATTTGGAAATATTGGATATAATTTAAGAGATAATGAAATAATTATGTTACAATCTCTTTTAACTCAAGAATATTTTGAAAATATTGTACCTGTTATAATAAATAAATATGTAAAATATAATTCATATGATGAAGCAGCACCATTAATATCTCAACCATATGATAATGAGGTTCCTTCATTAGATGCTGTTTCAACAAATGATTGTCAAACAATCAAAAAAAAAATTGTGTCTGGTGAGTGGAAGAAATGTTTTCCTGATAACTTTAAAGAAATTCAATATGGTACTAAAGATAATAAATCTAATTATTGTACTTTTATATTTATAATTGAATTGATTGAACGAAAAATAGCTAGAAAACTTTCTATAAATGATGTTAAAAAAGTTTTATACGAAGAATATATTAAATATTTAGAAGAATTCGATAAACAAGTAATTGATGTATTAATATTAGAAGGTAAAAACACATTGGGAATTCAAGTTAAGTCAGGTATTCTATCATTTATAGATTTTATTACTACAGATAATTATTTTTTAACGACATTTGACATTTGGTTACTAGTACAAAAATTTGAAATATCTACTATTTTTATATCAACAACAAAGCTATTAGAAACATATAATAAGGAACACTTTTTTATAGGATATGGAAATGAAAATGATGATTTTTCTTTTATAGTTATACCAGGAGTTAGTCCAGAAAATATACCTGTGTTTAAGTTAATTGAGACAGATAGAAATGATGTTTTTATTTCTTTAGATAAGTTGTTAGAATGTGATTATAAAAATGAAATTATAGATGCTTTAAAAAATAAAAATAATATTGAGGATTTTTTAAGAGAATTTAACTCTAAGAAACTTGGGAAAAAAAAAATAATTATTGAAGATAGTGAAAATGAAGGTGAAAATGAAGAACCAGTTAAAAAACAGCAAAAAACAGCAAAAAAAACATTAGTTATTGAATCATCGACTCCTGTATCATCAGAAGAATTTATAATTAATAAAAAAAAAACAAAGAAAACTAAACTAGTTGGCATAAAACCAAACCCAAAAACAAAAAAAAATAAATAAACATTTATTTATCTGAAAGATGACTTGTTAAAAATGTTTTAGAATCTTCATAAAAATTAATATGTTTATCATTATAAGTATATGTATTTTTATATTGTTTTTTTTTTATTTTAGAAAAACAAGGATTAACTTTAAGTTGTTGTCTACCAAAAATAGGATTGAACGTGTAAAAATCTTTTAGTTTTTTATTTAAAATATTTTTTGAATGTATTTTTTTTATATTTATTAAAGAATATTTATATGAATAATATAATATTAAATATGGTCTCATTATATCAACCAGTATTTTTTTTGGAAAATTTGTATGAATATGAATTTTATTATCATTATTATTATTATAATTACTGTAATCATTATAATTATAATTATCAATCATTAATAAAATTGAATTATATAATGTATCAATATCAGTATTTTTAACATATTTTTGTATAGAATATTCTCTTATTAAATATTCATAATCTTTTTCAAATTTATTTAAATCAAAATTAGATAAGAAAAATTTATTAATTAATTCAGAAACTATAAAGGTTTTAGATATTATATTAAAATAAATATTATATAATGTTGATTTATTAAATGGAATATTATTATACGGATTTTTTGAAATTAATGGTTCAGAAAAAAACATTGAAGAATTAGATAAAGATGTATCAATAATATTAATTAAATCATTAATTCTGAAATAATATTTATTTTTTTCCTGAAATAAACAAATAGTATTTTTATTATTAGCATCAATAGGATTTAAACACAAATCAAAATCAACTACTATTTTAGCCTTTTTATATTTATATATATAAGCAAATCTGGACAATGCGAAATAAGTTTTTTGAATTTTATAAAAATTATCAATAAAATCTTCTTTTTGTTCTTCTGTAAGAAATATATTATTTATTGAATCAATAAAAAATTTAAATTTATTTTCTAAAGAATATTCTTTTTTGCATATAAACATAAAAAAAATAATTTTGTTTAATGATTCTAAAATTTGGACGGTATCATCAGTTATTTTAAAATATTTTTTTATTATTAAAAAAAATGTATTCATATTTTTTAATAATATTTAATAATTAATATTTATATCTTAATTTTTTATTTACTTTAAAAACCTGGATTATAATTATTATCATTACCCATATCTATAGTTTTGATGTTAGAAACATTATTTTGAATTAATAAATTTTCTTTACTACATATATCTAATGGATTTTCTACTTGTCCGAAGAAATTTTCAATTTCTACTGAATCATCAACAGGTTTGTACTCACTTACAGCTTCTAATGCCATCATTTCTTCAATATTAAGTACTACTTGAAATAAACTAGTTCCGAAAAATCCTTCTTGTCCGCACATTACATTTGCTGATACTCCTCGCATATTATCTAATTCCGCATGTTTAGCAGCTCTCAAAAACATTTCAGGTGTTTCTTCAAATGATGCTTTTGCGATTGGTCCAATATTATCATTATTAATTCCGTGTCTTGATATAGAAATTAACTTACTTGTAGCTGTCATTCTATCACATAAAACACAATAATTATGGTAATTAATATATGTACCATCATAAGAAATAACTTCAACTAATTCATTGAAAATCGTTTGTCGAGCAGCTTCAATTCCAAGAACATTATAAACTTCAACAATATCATTACTTACAACTCTTGTACTATCAATATAATCCAATGCTAATATATCAAGCATATTTGTCCCAACTGTATCAAGAACCCAAATATCTTCTTTTTTATATATTCCATTTTTTTCAAATACTGTATCTTTAATTTTACGAAGAATAACTTTATCGATTCCCTTTATACCTCTCAAAACAACATTTTGTAATAATTGATCCTGGAAATTCTTTAAAATATAAATGTGGTCTGATTGGTCTAATGGATTAACTTTAGTTTTTTTCTGAGCACTTCTGCTTGAAGTTATTTTTATTACTTCATTCATTCTAATTCTAAAAACTAATTTATCTGCGTTAAAGTCTGAAAACACACAAGTAATTTGTGAATCATAAGAATTTTTCAATGTAAAATTTATATCATCCATTGTAATGTTTTTCTCAAGCATAACTTCAGGATCCATTACCATTCTGATAATCCATTTTGATTTTTCATTTTCATCATTTGATAAACTTGATTCAATACACTCGTCAACCATATTTTCAAATGCTTTGAATTGTTCAATTGTATTTTTATCTTCTTCAATAACTGAAGATAAATTATCTGGGTCAAAACATATTTCAACCGATTTAACAACCTCCTCTAATTTTGTATGTTCCAGCATATACATAATTGATTGTGCTTTGTCTTTTTGTGTTTCATCTTCTTCTTTTAAAAATATAGTTAGTGAAGGATTTTTTGGATTCTCTGATAAAGATAAGATTTCTTCAATTCTTGGCACACCACGTGTGACGTTAGATTTAGAAGCGACACCGGCAAAATGGAAAGTGTTTAGTGTATTATGTACTATCACACCATAATCAGTCATAAATGTTTGATTACCCGGAACAGTAAAGTCATATACATAATTTGTTTGGGATGGGGTATAATATTCAATATTTATAATTTCATCCCAAACCACATTTGATGTAATTGCTTGTTCGATTAATAACAATTCACTTTTAATAAGTTCTTTATTTTCGTGTTCATTAAAGATATTATAATATTTTTCTAGTGTTCTACGACCAATGGTGTCTTTATTTTTCCAAAATCCGTAGGTTCGACTTTGTCCTGGCAATTTTAATGTTTTTCCACAATGTGCTATAATTTCACCCATTCCATTAATTTTATCTATTTGTTCTGATAGAAATTTAACATCATTTCTTTCAATAAATTTTACCATATTTTCTAATTTTTCTTGATGTAATGTACTACCAATATTAGTTTGGTATTTTTTAGCATATTTAGATGAAATATTTAAATGATATAACATACTTCCTTTGTTATTTTCACATTTTAAGTTTCCAACAATATCAAAATAATTTAATATTAAAGCTAAATCTTTGATTAGTTGGTCGCTTCTACTACAGCATCTAATTTGATGATGATTTTTATCGCATTGGAAATTACCATCTCCATCAAAATAACCTTGAAACATTCCCTTTTTAAATTCATCTGGAGCAGTAAAGGCAAAATCAGGAACCTTTTTAACAAAACTACCATTTCCACAAGTATTTAATAGTATTTTTGCTAATGTTTCACAATTAAATTTTGTTGTAATTGATTTTCCATATTCCCCTTGTTTTTCAACAACGCGACATTCTTTACCAAATATTTTTGCTATTTTTTTGGTATTTTCAATGTAATATTCTGAAATATTTGTAATAGAAATTTCATTATAATTTAAATTTCCTTCAGCCAAATATGCGCCAATAAACCATCCAAACAAATGATCTAACTTACAAGATTTATATTCATCTTTAATAAATGAATTATCAATATGTCCACAAATTGGAATACGCATTCCTTCTACCATATCAGCACCAACAATTGGTACAACTTTATGATTTTGTCTAATTAAATGACTATGACTTGTGGTTGTTTCAACAACACGTCCACTTTTAGTATAAACTTTCATCATTTGTCCGTTTACTGGATGTTTGCTGATATGAGATATTTTATTCCAAGTAGTTTTTTCATTTTCTGATACACCAATAATGTAATAATTATTTTCTAGATCACTAATATTTGTTTCGACACTATTTTCATATCCAGTATTAAATGTTAATGTTGGATTTGTTTTAATTAGTGTATCACATAATTCTCCCATAACAATTGATTTTATTACAAATTCATTAGTTAGTTTATTTTGAATAACTACTTTATGTTGAGAGTTAAATGGTACCGACATTTGGGTCGAGACCTCGCCAATGCTTTGTCCCGCGATCATTCCGACCATTTCACCAGGCGCAACAATTGACCTTTTATAGTCAAGAGTAATTGTATCTAGTAATACTATTAACGAATTTTTATTGAACCTTTTA
>Ga0214257_1000526_pt1 | contig 10955 bp, 10 predicted proteins | sample TroBogypolimnion_23_FD_153095 | JGI IMG/M metagenome (GOLD analysis project Ga0214257, IMG submission 153095) | Freshwater microbial communities from Trout Bog Lake, WI - 18AUG2009 hypolimnion | ecosystem: Environmental > Aquatic > Freshwater > Lake > Hypolimnion/Profundal zone | place: Trout...
AGGCCCGCGCCATCAGCGCAGCCACTTCCGGAGCGGCCCCAGGACCAGGGTGATCAGCCGCTGGCGGCGAAGGGTGAAGCGGGCCTGCAACAGCATCCCGGAGCGCAGCGGCACGCCGGCCCGGGCGCAGCCGACCGCCAGATTGGGCCAGATCTCGGTCTCCATCAAGATGCCCAGACACGGCCTGAAATGAGCGAGAAAACGCGCCACCGCAGCAGGTGTGTCCCACGGTTGCCAGGTCTGGCAATCACCCGGGCGCAGCAACTTGGCGCCTTCGGCGCGGCCGGTTGCCGTGCCATGCGTGAGCAGCAGGCGCATGCCCGGCAGTCGCTTGCGCAATTCAGCCACCAGCGACGCCGCAGCCCGCGTTTCGCCCAGCGAGACCGCATGCAGCCAAACCGTTTTTCCTTCTGTCGTGGCGGTAGCCTCGCTGTAGCAACCGAAGCGCTCTTCCACCGCATCCAGATAGCCCGGCTCCTGCAGCGCGCGCCGCGCCAGCTTGCGCCGCAGCGCCGGCTGCAACAGCCACATCAACAGGCTGTAGAGCTGGCGCATCATGCGTTGCCGGCCCCGGACACCGCGAGCCAGGCCTGCCAGACGGCGTCCACTGACGGCGTCGGTTGCGCAAAGACGCAGCGCTGGCGCTCCGACTGTTGCGGACCCGTGCGCCAGGCCGTGTCAAAGTTGTAGATCTGCACGTGCGGCCGGTCCAGCGCCACCGCGATATGACTCAGTCCGCTGTCCACACCGACGACGCCGGCGCAGCCACCGAGCGCGTCGGTGAGCGCATCCAGGCCCAGCCGCGGCCAGACCAGCGCGCGCGCGATGCCACCGGCAATGCGCTGCGCCATCGCCTCTTCTGCGTCGCTGCCGTGCGGCAGGGCCACGGCATAACCCTGTTCGTTCAGACGCCGGCCCAAGGCGTGCCAGGAGGCCAGCGGCCAGAGCTTGTCGGCGCGCGAACTGCCGTGCACCAGCGCCACCACCGGTGTCGCCGCCGCGTTGCTGTACAAGCCATAGCTCTTGGCAACGGGCAGCGCGTAGCCCAGCGCCTTGGCGCACAGTTGGCGCGAACGGGTCTCGGCATCGATGTGCGTCGGCAGCGTGATCGACACGTCAGCCAGCCAGCGCGCCGGCGCTTCGAAGCTTGACCCTTCGCTCGCCTTGGCCAGACCGAAGCGCAAACCCTGCGGCGCCAGGCGCGCCAGGCGCGCGACGAGCGCCGACTTGGTCAGGCCCTGCAGGTCGATCACGGCGTCGTATTCGTCCTGCTGCAACTCCGCCTTAAAGGCGCGCCAGTCGCGGCGCGTAGCCGCAGAAAAAGGCGACTTGCGCCAGCGCCGCAGCTCGCAGGCAATGACTCGCTGCACACCCTCGCAGCGACGCACCAAGGGCGCGAAGCCGCGCTCCACCACCCAGTCGATCTGCGCCTGTGGCAGTGCACTGCGAATATCCTGCACGGCCGGCATAGCATGCACGACATCGCCAAGCGACGAGAGCTTGACAATCAGCACTTTCAAGAACAAGCCTTTGCGCCTGTGTCTAATGTGCTGCCGCGTCAACCACAGCACCGGGTTTGACGGTGCGCAGCAGGGCCAGCATCTCGGCTTCGATGCGGTGGAGCGCCGCTTCGGTCTGGCCTTCGAAACGCATGACCAGCACCGGCGTCGTGTTGGATGCACGAATCAGGCCGAAGCCGTCCGGCCAATCGATGCGCAAACCATCAATCGGGTTGACCACAGCAGGCGCGGCAAACTTGGCTGCTGCCAGCAGTTGTTCCACCAGCGCATGGGCCTCGCCCTCCGCGCATTTGACGTTAAGCTCGGGCGTCGAGAAACTGGTCGGCAGAGCGTCCAGCACGGCACTCCCATCGGGTGAGCGGCTCAGGATTTCGAGCAGGCGGCAGCCGGCATAGGTACCGTCATCGAACCCGTACCAGCGCTCCTTGAAGAAGATATGGCCGCTCATCTCGCCGCCCAGCGGCGAATTGATCTCCTTCATCTTCGCCTTGATCAGCGAATGGCCGGTACGGTACATCAAGGCCTTGCCGCCAGCCGCTTCGATCGCCGGCGCGAGGCGCTGCGTGCACTTTACGTCATAGACGATGGTGCCGCCCGGCACGCGGGTAAGCACATCCTGCGCGAACAGCATGATCTGCCGATCAGGGTAGATGTTGTTGCCGCTGCTGGTGACGATGCCCAGACGGTCGCCGTCGCCATCGAAGGCTAGGCCGAGTTCGGCGTCACCGGCCTGCAGCGCTGCGATCAGGTCGCGCAGGTTCTCAGGCTTGCTCGGGTCCGGATGGTGGTTTGGAAAATTGCCATCGACCTCGCTGTACATCTCGGTCACCTCACAGCCGATTGCGCGCAGGATGGCCGGCGCCGAGGCGCCGGCGATGCCGTTGCCGCAGTCGACGATGATCTTCATTGGACGCGCCAGTCTGATGTCGCCGACGATGCGCTCGACATAGGCCGGCAGCACATCGACTTCACGCCGATGCCCACCGGCTTGCAAGGACCAGGACTCAGCCTCCATCACGCGACGCAGGGCCTGGATTTCTTCGCCGTAGATGGCGCGCCCGGCCAGCACCATCTTGAAGCCGTTGTGGTCCTTCGGGTTGTGGCTGCCTGTCACCTGGATGCCGCTGCGGCAAAGGGTGCTGGCCGCGAAGTACAGCATCGGCGTCGTCGCCATCCCGATGTCGATCACCTCGACGCCCGACGCCACCAGGCCGCGCATCAGCGCTGCACTCAGCACTGAGCCGGTCAGGCGGCCATCGCGCCCCACCGCCACCGTGTTCTCGCCCTCGCCGCGCGCCACGGTGCCGAAGGCCCGTCCCAGCGCCTCGGCCATCGCTTCATGGATGGTGCTCGGCACGATGCCGCGGATGTCATAGGCCTTGAATATGGAGGCGGAGAATTGCATACCGGAATCCCTAAAAAAAGTGGTCTTTTGCTTGCGCTGTGCCTTGCATTGTAGGCGGCGGCCGCGATAGGGACAGGTCCGAAAACGGCTGGCTCAGGCCTTGGCAATCGCTGCATGCCGCTTATCATGAAGACCATGACACCCGATGCCGCGCAGACCGCTGACGACGCCCGTTACCTCGCCCTGAAAGCCCGCGACGCGCGCTTTGACGGCTGCTTCTTCACCGGCATCACCTCCACCGGCATTTATTGCCGCCCGGTCTGCCGCGTGCGCACGCCCAAGCGCGAGAACTGCCGCTTCTTTGCCCAGGCGGCGCAGGCCGAGCAAGCAGGCTTTCGTCCGTGCCTGCGCTGCCGCCCGGAGATCGCGCCGCGCGCGCCGGAGGGAGCACCAGGCGTCTGGTCGATGCAGGACGCCAGCCGCATGCTGGCGCTGCAGGCGGCCCGGTTGCTCGACAGTCCCGAGGGCTGGGGCGAAGCCACACCCGGCGTGACGCGCTTGGCGCAGCGCATGGGCGTGAGCGACCGCCACCTGCGCCGGCTGTTCGAGGCGCAGTGGGGCGTCTCGCCGCTGCAGTACCTGCAGACACGCCGCCTGCTGTGCGCGAAGCAGTTGCTGACCGATACCTCGCTGCCCGTCACCGAGGTCGCGCGCCTGAGCGGCTTCGCCAGCCTGCGCCGCTTCAATGCGGCGTTTGCCCAGCACTACGCCCTCAATCCGACGCAGTTGCGCCGTGCTCGCGGCAAGGGCGTGACGGCCGCGCCGGACCATGGCATCCGGGTCAAGCTCGCCTATCGCCCGCCCTACGACGTCGACGCGATGCTGCAGTTCTTCGCCACGCGCCAGATCGACGGCATCGAAGCCGTGAACCGTGCGCGCGGCCAGCAGCAGTTCGGCAAGACGGTAAGCGTCGCCGTCGACGGCCATCTGTTCACCGGCTGGCTGCTGATTCGCTTCGAGCACACAGAACCGGCGCAGCACCGGATTGATCTGCTGCTGAGCGATTCGCTGCGCGATGTGCTGCCGGTCATGATGGAGCGCGTGCGCTGCCTGCTCGATCTCGACGCCGACCCGCAGGCGATCAACAGCGTGCTGCACGCGCGCTTTCCCGATGGCGACGGCCTGCGCGTTCCCGGCAGCCTAGACGGCTTCGAGCTCGCGGTGCGCGCCGTGCTCGGTCAGCGAATCAGCGTGGCCGCGGCGCGCACCGTGAGCACGCGGCTGGTGCAGCGCTTCGGCGCCGGCATCGAGACGCCGCTGGCGGGACTGAACCGCCTGTTTCCGACACCAGCCGTGCTGGCCGGCGCCGGCGGCGACGCGCTCGGGCAACTGGGCATCGTCAAACAGCAGCAGGCGGCCATCCAGGCTCTGGCGCGCGCCGAGCTTTCAGGCAGCCTGCAATTGCACGCCGGGGCTGACCTCAAGGCCACGCTCAAGGCCTTGCGCGCGCTGCCCGGTGTCGGCGATTGGACCGCGCAGTACATCGCGATGCGCGCGCTGCGCTGGCCCGACGCCTTTGTCGCCGGCGATGTCGCGCTGCAGAAAGCACTGGACGTGCAAGGCGAGCCGCATCCGGCCAACACAGCGCTGGCGCAGTCGCAGGCCTGGCACCCGTGGCGCAGCTACGCCGTGATCCGGGCCTGGGCGTCGCTGCCCCATGACACCCAACCTAGAATGACCGACCTATGAAGTTCAAACCCGACACCGTTCAATGCAGCTATGCGAGTCCGCTCGGCCCAATGATTCTGGCCGCGCATGGCGCGCGCCTGGCCGGCGTGTGGTTCGAGGGCCAGCGCCATCAGCCGGAAAATTCCAGCTGGCCGCAGGACGCAGCGAACCCGGTGCTGCAACAAACCATGACCGAACTGTCGCAATACTTTGCCGGCCAGCGCCATGTCTTCGACCTGCCGCTGGATCTTGAGCGCGGCACCGCCTTCCAGCAAGCCGTCTGGCGCGCCCTGCTGGCCATTCCCTGTGGTGAACACAGCAGCTACGCGGCGCTTGCCGCTGCCATCGGCAAGCCGCGCGCAGTGCGAGCGGTCGGCGGCGCAGTGGGGCGCAATCCGCTTTCGATTGTCGTGCCCTGTCACCGCGTGCTCGGCGCGCTCGGCGCCCTGACCGGCTACGCCGGCGGCCTGGAGCGCAAGGTCAATTTGCTGCAACTCGAAAGCCGGGCTTGAAGCCGGCAAGTGCAGGCAAACCCTGGCTGGGGCGCTTCATCCTGCTGGCTGCGCTGTGGGGTGCATCCTTTTTGTTCATGCGCATCGGCGGCCATGCATTCGGCGCACTGCCCACCGCCGGCCTGCGTGTCGTCATCGCGACGCTGTTCCTGCTGCCGATCCTGCTCTGGCGCGGCCTGGGTCCGCAACTGTTGCAGCACTGGAGAAAGGTGCTGTTCATCGGCGTCTTCAACTCCGCTCTTCCGTTTGTCTGCTTCACCTACGCACTGCTGTCGATCAGCACCGGCCTGTCGGCCATCCTCAACGCGAGCGTTCCACTGTTCGGCGCGCTGGTGGCCTGGCTCTGGCTCAATGACCGCCCGCAACGCCTGCGGGTGCTGGGCCTGCTGATCGGCTTTGCCGGGGTCGCCTTGCTGGCCTGGGACAAGGCGAGCTTCAAGCCCGACGCGTCGGGTCTGTCGAGCGGCTGGGCCGTGCTGGCCTGCCTACTGGCCTGCCTGTGCTATGGGCTTTCAGCCAGCTATACCAAGCGCTACCTCGGCGGACTGCCGGCGCTGGTCACGGCCACCGGCAGCCAGCTCGGCGCAGCCCTGGCCCTGGCGCTGCCGATGATCTGGTTCTGGCCTCAGCAGACACCGGACACCACCGCCTGGCTAGCCGTGCTGGCGCTGGGCGTGCTGTGCACCGGTGTCGCCTACATACTGTATTTCTGGCTGATCGAAAACATCGGCCCAGCGCGCGCGCTGACGGTGACCTTCGTGCTGCCGGTGTTCGCCGTGGTCTACGGGCTGATCTTCCTGCAGGAGGCGATCTCGCTCTGGATGCTGTTGTGCGGCGCCATCATCATCTGCGGCACTGCGCTATCAGCCGACCTGATCAAGCTGCGGCGCCCTTAAGGACTTTTCACGCCGGTGTATATGTAGTTGCGCGTCAGCGGCTGGCGTGAAAGCGCCGTGTTTTGCGACTTGCTGCACAGGATCTGGTACAGGTTCATCCAGCCGTTGGCAAAGCCGTAGGCGCAGCCGGCCAAGTAGATCTGCCAGATGCGGTAGCGCCGCTCGCCGATCATGCGCACCGCTTCCTCGCTGCGCGCCTCGAGCCGGTCCGACCAGGCCTCGCAGGTGCGGGCGTAGTGCCGGCGCAGCGATTCGATGTCGAGCGCTTCCAGATCAGCGCCGGCCATTTCACGCAGCGCCAGCGACAGGTGCGGCAACTCGCCGTCCGGAAAGACGTAGCGGTCGATGAACTCGCCCGCGCCCATCCCGATCCAGCGGCTCTCCACATCGCTGCTGGTGATGCCGTGGTTAAGCACCAGGCCATCGGGCTTGAGCAAGCCGTGGATCACCTGAAAGTAAGTCCTCAGGTTCTTCAATCCGACGTGCTCAAACATGCCGACACTGGCGATCTTGTCATAGGCCTCGCTTTGGTCCAGGTCCCGGTAGTCGCACAACAGCACCTGGCAACGGTCGGCCAGGCCGGCGCGCTCGATCTGCGCGCGCGCATGCTCGAACTGGTTCTTCGACAGCGTGATGCCGGTGGCGACGGCGCCGTAGCGCTGCGCCGCGCGCAGGATCAGCGCGCCCCAGCCGCAGCCTATGTCGAGAAACCTTTCGTCGGGCGCAAGACGCAGCTTGTTCAGAATGTGGTCGAGCTTTTGCGTCTGGGCGGCTTCCAGCGTATCGGCCTCATCGCGGTAATAAGCGCAGGAATAAACCATGGCGGGGTCGAGGAACAGCGCGTAGAAGTCGTTCGAGACGTCGTAGTGATATTCGATGGCCGCGCGATCGCGGGCCGGGCTGTGATCCGCGAGCCACTGCATGGCCGCAGGCAATCTGGCGCTCACACTGCGCGCCAAGCCCTCGGCCACGCGGAACACGTTCCGCGGTGATCCCTGCACCTGGATGTGGCCTTCGACAAAGGCCTCGCCCAGGCTGTTGAGACTGGGCGGCAGGAAGTAGCGCAACGCCGACGGACGCGGGATGGTCACGGTTACATCGGGCTCGCCGCAAAAGTCAAAACGCCGGCCATTCCACAACTCGATGCGCAGCGGCACGGCGGCTTGCGACCGGATCTGCTCGATGGTATTTAAGAAACGCTTTTCGAAGAACATTGAGTTGCTCCCTTTGAAACGCCACCCCATCGACATCCCGGCGATGACAGCGCGATGGTCAAGCCAACGACCATCGGGTCTGTTGCGATTTGTCAATCAATGCCCGCGCCGTCGAACCTACGCTAGCACGATACTTTAGTGAATTCCATGTACCGGATCAAGTTCCTGACAGCGCAGAAGGACTGTTCGCGTTCAAGCCGCCGCAACACGACGGACCTGGTTCCGATCGCCGAGACCGGACTGCGGACCCATCACGAAGAAAGGACGAATGTGGACAAGACCTGGATCCTGATCGCCAACGCCCATAGGGCGCGCTGCTTCGAGCGCCTGACGCCCGGCCACGCGCTGAGCGAACTCAGTGACTTCGTATTCCCGCAAACCGATGCCTTGAAGCCCGACGGCGAAGGCGATCGCAGCGGCGACGCCGGCAAGGGGCACGGTCGCACCAGACACGCTGGCACCCAGTTCGAACCCCGCACCGAAGCCCATGCGAAACAGCGCGCCAGCTTCGCGCGCCAGCTGGGCGACTACATCAACCGGGCGGTGAGCACCCGGCAATGCGGCGCGGTCGTGCTGATCGCTCCGAGCGCGATGCTGGGGCAGCTCCGACCAGTCCTGAGTCCGGCGACCCGGCTGGCCCTGCGCAACTGTGTCGACAGCGATCTGACGCGCTACCAGGGTGCCGAGTTGAAGGAGCGCGTGGACCATGCGCTGCGCCTGCCCGATTGAAACGCCAGCAGACCCGCAATGAAAAGGACACCATCGTGAAGATCCTGATTGCCATCGACGGCTCCGAACCGGCGAACCGGGCCATCGAGGCCGTTGCCAGGATGGCCAGGTCGGCATTGGCGCTGGAGGCCACCCTGCTGTGCGTGAGTCCGGAGCCGGTGTTCTACGGCGACTACACAGCCAGCACCATCCAGCGGATCGACGCCGACCAGAAGGTACAGCAAACCAGGGTGCTGGCCAAGGCGACGGAACTGGCTCGGGCGAAGGGACTTATTTTGGCCGAACCGGCACGCGCCTATGGTGTGGTCGCCAATGAAATCGTGCGCGTCGCCAGCGACCTGAAGGTGGACCAGATTGCCATGGGAACGCGCGGCATGGGCGCGGTTGGCAACATGCTGCTGGGTTCAGTTGCCCAGCGCGTGGTCCAGCAGTCGCCGCTACCTGTACTGCTGGTCAAGTAGGGGCTGGCGAGCCTCCAGGGTGGCCCTGGTCAGCGGCCTCGTGACCCGACACGGCGACCGCCATCTCCAGGCAATCCCGTCCGCGGTGCTTGGCACGATACAGCGCGATGTCGGCCAGATTAAGGAGCACTGAAAAAGTGCGCTGGCCGCTGAAGCTAGCGGCGCCGGCACTCACGGTGTACGAGACGCGCTGCGAGCCGGCTGCCACCGGGCTGGCGCGCACGCAGTCGATGATGCGCTGCCCCAGGGCGCGACCGCCCTCCAGGTTCGTATTGGGCAACAGCACGGCAAACTCTTCGCCCCCCAGGCGTCCGATCAGGTCGGACTCACGCAGCACCGATCGCACAGTGCGCACGAAGCTCTGCAGCACGGCGTCGCCTGCCGCATGGCCTAACTGGTCGTTGATATCCTTGAAATGGTCGAGGTCCAGCATCAGCACCATCAGCGGCAGTTCGTAACGCAGCGAGCGTGCCAGTTCCTGATCAGCCAGACTCAGGAAATTGCGCCGGCTCAGGGCGCCGGTCAGGGTATCGGTGTTGGCCAGCAGCAGGCTTGCCAGTTCGGCGGCCTTGAGGTCACTGACATTTTCATGGCTGACAACCATCCGCTCCTGCTCGCCCGGTACGGCCGTGACCTTCATGTCGAACCACGATTCGCAACCTGGCGCGTAGAACGGACGATCGAGCTTGAAGCCCGTTGCCGCCCCGGAGCGCACCGAGTCGATGCCGGCCTTCGCGGCCGTCAGGGTCGGCTCGTCGTCATCCGCGATGCTGGCCAGGACCTGCAGATAATCGCGGCCCAGATACGCGGTGCTGCCGGCATGGCTGCCAGCCAGCGCGGTCTGGTGCCAGGCGCTGTTGATTTGCACGATGGTTCCATGCTGATCGATCACCGCGATGCGCGCGTCCAGGGAATCAAACACAGCCTGCTGGAACGCGTTGGCATCGCGCAGTGCCTGCTCGGCCCGCTTGCGCTGGGTGATGTCAGCGTGCGTGCCGACGACGCGCAAGGGATGTCCTTCCGGCGTGCGAGCGACGATGGCACCGCGCGCCAGCACCCACTTCCAACTGCCGTCCTTGCAGCCGCCCCGGTATTCGCTGGCGTACGCAGGTGCCGTTCCGCTCAGGTAGGCCTGCATCTCGGCGGCCACACTCACCTGATCATCCGGGTGAACACGCGCGCGCCAATCCTCGATCCTGTTGCCGTATTCGTGCTCGGCAAAGCCGTAGAGTTGCTCAAAGCGTTTTGAATAGACCACGTCACCGCTTGGCACATTCCAGTACCAGACGCCGTCGCCGGACGCCTCCAGCGCCAGCTTCCAGCGCTCTTCGTTCGAACGCAGCTGCGCCTCATGAATGCGGCGCTCATTGATGTCCACCAGCACCACATGCCAGCCGCGGTCCGCTGGCAAGGGCGCCACCCGCATGTTCACGTACTGCACCATCAGGTCCCTGCTCGTCAGCGTCAGCTCGGCGCCCTGCACGTCACCCGAGCTGCCGGCGCGCTGCAACAAGGCGTTGAACAGCGGACGGTCGGCCTCTGAAACATACAGGCCCAGCTTGCCACCCATCAGTCGGGCGCGCTCGCCCCCGAGCAGGCGGGCCGCCGACAGGTTCAGCTTGGTGATGGTGCCGCTGCTGTCGAGCGACAGACTGCCAACCGGGGAAAAATCGTAGAGCTCGCTGCTTTGACTCAGCGCCGACTCCAGTTGCGCGCGGGCCTCGTTCAAATGCTCATTCTGCAGCTCCAGTTCGATCTGATGGGTCTCCAGCTCCTCGATCAAATGATCAACCTCGGGCGGACTCATGGTCTTTGCGTCCCGCACGCCGCGACCCTTAAGGCGCGCTTTCGCCTGCCCGCGCAACTCGTCCACGCTGAGCGGATTTCTACGATAAGCCATGCACACCATCCTGTTCGCCGCTGGTCGCCGGCAGCGCCACCACCCTAGCCTGGACGCTGCGCAACTCGCTCTCCAGTTGCTTGTTTTGTGTGGCGTCCGAAAAAGTCATCACGAGGCCGTCAATGCGATTCTCATGGGTACGATAGGGCATGACGCGCACCTTAAACCAGCGCCCTTCGATGGCAGGCACATCACGTTCCCGGCTCACCAACGTGCGCAAGACTTCCTGCGCATCGGCCGCCAGTTCGGGGTAGCTCAGGTCCGAAGCGACATCCGTGATCGGGCGCCCGATATCGGTCGCAATCAGTTTGAAGATACGCCCGGTCGAAGCCGTGAAACGCTGGATCTTCAAGGCCTGATCCAGAAACAGGGCCGCAGTATCGGTGCTGTCAAGCAGGTTGCGCATATCGTTGCTGGCGCGCGCGAGGTCGACCACCTTGGCCTGCAGTTCGCAATTGATGCTCTGCAGTTCCTCGTTCATCGATTGCAGCTCTTCCTTGGAAATCATCAATTCCTGGTTGGCGCAATGCAGTTCCTCGTTGCTCGTCTTCAATTCCTCTTGCGAGGTCTGCATCCCCTCGCGCATGGCTCTGGCTTCCTCGCGCGAGCGCTGCAGTTCGTGCTCCAGCGCCTCGAGCCTTTCCTGCAAC
>Ga0214257_1000547_pt1 | contig 10719 bp, 8 predicted proteins | sample TroBogypolimnion_23_FD_153095 | JGI IMG/M metagenome (GOLD analysis project Ga0214257, IMG submission 153095) | Freshwater microbial communities from Trout Bog Lake, WI - 18AUG2009 hypolimnion | ecosystem: Environmental > Aquatic > Freshwater > Lake > Hypolimnion/Profundal zone | place: Trout...
CCTTTTTTACTTTTGATTAATTGTTTTTAACTCTTAGACCACTTTTGTAACTCTAAAGATATTTATTGAAATATCTACCTCGGGTTTTCCCCGAAAAGTTTGCTGTGTTGCACCAATTACCTCCGCTCTTATCTTGAAATTTCATCAAGAGGCCTTCTGAGCTTGCCTATTGCCACTTAATTCTATTTTTTACTGCCATTTACTTTAAATTAATTTGTTGTAATATAAACGAACGATCGTATTATTTTTACAACAAAATGAATAAATGAGTAAACCCATGCTGATGCAAAGGACTAGCAAAAAGGAGTTGGCTGAGCCCAAAAAGGGGTTAATGACTAAGGCCTTAATCTTGCATGCCGCTCTAGAAATTGCTAGTAAATCAGGGCTTGAAGGTCTCACTATCGGCACTATTGCGGAGATTGTAAACATGAGCAAAAGTGGTGTTTTTGCTCATTTTGGCTCTAGAGAAGAATTACAAGTTGAAGTTGTACGAGCCTACCATCAGGGTTTTGAGGAGCAGGTATTTGCGCCTGCCCTATCTAAGCCCAAGGGGCTACCACGCCTTAAGCAAATGATTGACTCATGGCTCAAGATGAGTGTTGGTGGCGATACCTCCAGCTGCTTCTTCATTTCAGGGGCAGCTGAATATGATGACCGCCCCGGCATTGTGCGCGATGAACTGGTGCGAAGTGTTGAAGATTGGCGCGCTGCAATGCTCAGAGCTATTAAAGAATCGATTACAGCCGGCCATTTAAAAAAATCGGTCAATGCAGATGCCCTGCTGTTTCAGCTTTACAGCATAGTGCTCGGCGTTCACCATGATTCGCGCTTTTTGGGCCACTCCAAAAGCCTTACCACTGCAAATAAGTTAATCAAAGAAATCTTTGCAAGTAACAAAGTAAATAAATAAACCTAACAACCATCTTTCTCGAAAAGTTATATGCCCCAATACAACCCTCCCTTGCGCGACATACAGTTTGTTATTCATGAGCTCCTCAATGCGGATAAAGCCTTTGCCGCCTTGCCGGCATTTGCAGATGTAGATAAAGACACCATCAATCAGATTATTGAAGAGGCCGGAAAATTTGCAACGGAGATTGCCTTTCCCTTGAATCAAGTGGGCGACAAAGAGGGTTGTACACGCCATGAAGATGGGTCTGTCACCACCCCCGCTGGATTTAAAGATGCTTATCAGCAATATGTGGACAGCGGCTGGCCTGCATTGTCATGTGACCCTGAGTATGGTGGGCAAGGATTGCCGCAGTTACTCAATAGCGCTCTATATGAAACACTAAATTCTGCAAACCAGTCTTGGGCGATGTATCCAGGTTTATCGCACGGTGCATACGAATGCCTACATGCACACGGGACAGATGATCAGAAGAAAATTTATCTTGAGAAATTGGTGTCTGGTCACTGGACTGGCACGATGTGTCTCACCGAACCTCAATGTGGCACCGACTTAGGTATTTTGAAGACTAAGGCGGAACCTCTAGCAGATGGAAGTTATTCCATCACAGGCACAAAGATCTTCATCTCTAGCGGTGAGCACGACTTTACCGACAATATTGTTCACTTAGTCTTGGCGCGACTGCCAGACTCGCCTAAGGGCACCAAAGGAATTTCTTTATTTGTAGTTCCAAAGTTTTTGATCAATGCAGACGGCAGCTTGGGTGCAAACAATCAAGTTTCTTGCGGCTCACTAGAGCATAAGATGGGTATACATGGCAATGCGACCTGCGTCATGAACTTTGATGGTGCGATTGGTACGCTTGTAGGAGAGCCTCACAAAGGTCTTAATGCGATGTTTGTGATGATGAATGCCGCACGCTTAGGTGTAGGCATGCAAGGCCTTGGCTTGACGGAGGTTGCTTATCAGAACTCTGCCGCCTATGCCAAAGAGCGCTTACAAATGCGCAGTCTTACTGGCGCTAAAGAACCTGAAAAGGCAGCTGATCCGATCATTGTGCATCCAGATGTGCGCAGAATGCTGCTCACACAGAGAGCCTATGCTGAAGGTGGTCGGGCCTTTGCTTATTGGGTCGCCTTAATGATTGATACGGAACTGAATCATCCGGATGAGAGTGTTCGTAAAGATACTGCTGATATGGTCACCCTGCTCACCCCCATCATTAAAGCTTTCCTCACAGATAACGCGTTCACGGCTACAAATGAAGGCTTACAAGTTTTTGGTGGGCATGGCTATATTGCCGAATGGGGCATGGAGCAATATGTTCGTGATGCACGTATTAATATGATTTATGAAGGTACTAATACGATTCAATCCCTTGATCTTTTGGGGCGCAAAGTACTTGGTGATATGGGTGCGAAACTCCGCAAGTTTGGCAAACTCGTTGAAACTTTCATTGAAGAAGAAGGTGTTCGCAAAGAAATGCAGGAGTTCATCGACCCCTTAGCCGACATCGCTACCAAGGTAGAGAAACTGACCAAAGAAATTGGCATGAAAGCCATGATGAACCACGAAGAAGTGGGGGCTGCGGCCGTTCCTTATCTTCGTACTGTAGGGCATTTGGTCTATGCATATCTCTTTGCCCGTATGGCCAAAATTGCTTTGGCCAATAAGTCAAGTAATGATCCTTTTTATCAGGCCAAAATCGCAACTGCCCGCTTCTACTTTGACAAGCTCCTTCCTGAAACTGCCACCTTGATTCGCCAGGCACGCGCTGGCTCGAAATCATTAATGGCAATGCCTGCTGAACTCTTCTGAAAGACTGGATATGACTGAAAATAACATCATTAAAAAAGTAGCCATTTTGGGTGCCGGAGTGATGGGCGCTCAAATTGCCGCTCAATGTATTAATGTTGGTCTCCCAGTAATTTTATTTGACTTGCCTAGCAAATCTGATGATGGCAAGACAGTGAATAAAAATGCTATCGCACTAAAGGCTATTGAGAATCTTAAAAAACTGAAGCCAGCACCCTTAGCCTTAGCAGTAGATGCAAATTTGATTATTGCAGCCAACTACGAAGATGATTTGGGTCTTCTGGCAGATTGTGATCTGATTATTGAGGCAATTGCTGAGCGTCTAGATTGGAAACATGCCCTCTATGAAAAAGTAGGGCCCCATATTCCGGCGCATGCCCTCTTTGCCACCAATACCTCTGGCTTACCGATTGGTGAGCTAGCCAAGGGATTTTCTGGTGACCTCAAGCAGCGTTTTTGTGGAGTCCATTTCTTTAATCCGCCAAGGTATATGCACCTGCTAGAACTTATCCCAGCAAGCGATACTGATCCAGCGGTATTAGATGCTCTTGAAACCTTCATGACCTCCACTATGGGCAAAGGTGTTGTTCGAGCAAAAGATACGCCGAATTTTATTGGTAATCGCGTGGGAGTTTTCTCGATTCTTGCTGTGTTTGCAGAGGCTCAAAAATATGGTCTGGGTTTTGATGAGGTAGATGCGATTACTGGTAGTAAATTAGGTCGCGCTAAATCTGCCACCTTTAGAACGAGTGATGTTGTTGGTTTGGACACCATGGCTCACGTCATCAACACCATGGAAGTCGCTTTACAAGACGACTCCTTTTCAACCTTATTCAAAACACCGGATGTTGTTGCCAAGTTGATTGCTAAAGGCGCTTTGGGTCAGAAGACTAAAGCGGGTTTTTATCGCAAGGATGGCAAAACAGTACTTGTATTAGATGCTACTACTGGAGAATACAAGCCCTCTACTGCCACAATCGAACCCATTATTGAGCGCATTCTTAAAAAGCCGATTGCCGAACGTCTTGAGCTTCTCAGAAACACCGATGATCCACAGGCGCAATTCTTATGGTCTATTTATCGGGACATCTTCCACTATTGCGCCATTCATCTAGGGAGTATTGCGGATTCTGCTCGTGAAATTGATTTTGCAATGCGCTGGGGTTATGGCTGGGATAAGGGTCCATTTGAAGATTGGCAAGCTGCTGGTATTACGCAAGTGGCTAACTGGATCAAAGAGGATATCGACACAGGCAAGACGCTCAGTAAAGAGCCTTTGCCAGCTTGGGTATTTAGCGGCCCTGTTGCAGAGAAGCAGGCTTTCCATACACCAGAGGGATCGTGGTCTGCAGCAGAAGGAAAATATATTCCGCGTTCCTCCCTTCCCGTCTACAAGAAGCAAGCATTTAGAGCATCTCTTCTGGGTGATGGTTCACCCGATCCAAGAACGGCTGGTACCACCATCTATGAGAATCCAGACCTGCGCGCTTGGGTAGATGAGCGTCAACCAGAGGTCTTGATTGCTTCGTTTAAATCCAAGATGAATACCTTTAGTCCTGATGTATTAAATGGACTTCAAAAGGCCGTTAAGATTGCTGAAGAACATTATTCTGGTTTGGTTATTTGGCAACCCACCTCATTGAAGTTAGGTACACCTGGCGGACCTTTCTCTGCAGGTGCAAATTTAGAAGCTGCCCTACCCATGGTTATGAAGAGCGGTCCGTCTGGAGTTGAGCCTTTTGTAAAACTCTTCCAAGACACCATGATGAGAGTTAAATACTCTCAAGTACCAGTGGTCGCTGCAGTATCGGGTGTTGCATTGGGTGGTGGCTGTGAGCTCGTGCTGCAATCCGCGCGTAGAGTTGCGGCAATGGAAAGCTATATCGGCTTAGTTGAAGTTGGTGTTGGGTTACTCCCTGCGGGAGGCGGCCTTAAAGAAGCGGCCATTCGTGCGGCTCAAGGTGTAAATCTTGCAGGCAACACTAACTTCCTAGATTTCACTAAAGCCTCTTTCGAAAATGCTGCCATGGCAAAAGTATCTTCATCTGCCCAAGAAGCAATGAAGATGGCTTACTTGAAAACAGGCGACATTATTGTCGCTAACGTATATGAATTACTTGCGCTGGCGCAAAGCCAAGTTAAAGCAATGCGTTATTCAGGTTATAGGCCACCGATTCCAACGCTTATTCCTGTAGGCGGACGTTCTGTTGCTTCAACTGTGATGGGCCAAGTGGTGAATATGCGGGATGGGGGATTCATCTCTGAACATGATGCCCATATTGCTCAAAAAATCATTGAAATTATTACTGGTGGCAATGTTGATGCAGGCACCCTCGTAACTGAAGAGTGGCTCCTGAAACTAGAGCGTCAAGCTTTTGTGGAATTGATTGGGCATCCCAAAACAATGGAGCGCATTATGGGCCTGCTCCAAAACGGCAAACCGGTTAGAAACTAGGCACTCAAACACAATACGAGAACATATTCATGATTAAAAATATTCAAGACGCTTATATTGTTGCCGCCACTCGGAGTGCTGTTGGCAAATCAGGTAGAGGCTCTTTACGCAACACTAGACCGGATGACTTGTTGGGCAATGCCCTTCAACACGTTCTTACACAAGTACCTACACTGGATCCTGCTGCGATTGAAGATGCCATCATCGGCTGCGCTATGCCAGAGGCACAACAAGGCTTAAACATTGCACGTATTGGTCTACTGCTGGGTGGACTGCCCAATACTGTTGGCGGCATTACCGTAAATAGATTTTGCTCCTCTGGATTAAATGCTATAGCAATGGCTGCTGATCGCATTCGGGTAGGCGAAGCTGACATCATGATTGCTGGCGGTGTCGAATCAATGAGTATGGTTCCTATGGGCGGCAATACTCCGTCCATGTCTCCAGCAATATTTATGGGCGATGAAAATATTGGAATAGCCTATGGTATGGGTTTAACCGCCGAAAAAGTAGCTCAGCAATGGAAGATCAGCCGTGAAGATCAAGATGCCTTCGCTCTCGCCTCCCATCAAAAGGCGCTTGCTGCTCAAGCCGCTGGTGAATTTAATGCTGAAATCTTTCCAGTAAAAATAGCCAATCGAGCTATGAACTTTGATCAAGGTCAAGTCGATATCAAATGGAGTGATTTTGCAAAGGACGAGGGTCCGCGTATTGATACCTCTCTTGAAGGTCTAGCCAGACTAAAATCGCCTTTTGCCGCTAAAGGTAGTGTTACTGCTGGCAATAGCTCACAAACATCGGATGGTGTTGGTGTTCTTATTCTCGCTAGTGAAAAGGCCATTAAAACTTTTGGCCTCACCCCTCTTGCACGCTTTGTGAGTTTTGCGATCAAAGGTGTTCCCCCTGAGATTATGGGTATTGGACCCAAAGAGGCTATTCCCGCAGCACTGAAGTTGGCAGGACTCACTCAGCAAGATATTGATTGGCTTGAGTTAAATGAAGCTTTTGCTGCCCAGTCACTAGCAGTTATTCGCGATTTGCAGCTAGATCCGAGCAAAGTCAATCCATTGGGAAGCGCCATTGCATTGGGGCATCCCTTAGGTGCAACTGGAGCTATCCGTGCTGCAACAGCAATACATGCGTTACAAAGACGCAATCTGAAGCATGCAATGGTGACCATGTGCGTTGGCACAGGTATGGGCGCTGCTGGAATTTTTGAACGTTGTTAAAACGATTTGGAGACTCAATCATGATAAAAAAACAATTCTCTATCTTCTCCATCTGTTTGGTTAGCATAGTCTACGGCAATGCTTATGCTCAAAGTGCAGATCCTGCTATTGGTGTCTGGAAAACGATTGATGACAAAACTAATCAACCTGCTTCTTTAATCAAAATTGAACAAGTGAATGGGGTTTTGGAAGGAACCATCATTAAGACCTTTCCAAGACCTAATGAAACGCCATTGGTTTACTGCAATCTATGCAAAGATGATCGCAAAGATAAACCGATTGTTGGCATGAAAATCATGACCGACTTGAAGCAAGATGAATCTGGAGCTTGGTCAGGAGGAAAAATCCTAGATCCTAAAGAAGGTGAGATCTACAAGGTAAAAATTGTGACTGAAGATGGGAAAAAAATGGATGTCCGTGGCTATATTGGGATTCCCCTCTTAGGCAGAACCCAAGTTTGGTACAAGGCTGAACAGTAGGTTTTTCTAATTTGAAATATAAGCCAAGCTAATCTAGATCTTTAAATTTTGGAACACGTTTTTCCATAAAGGCGCTTAAAGCCTCTTTGGCTGCTGGGCCTTTTAGCCTTTCCATAAATAAGCTCGCTTCAGCATCTATTTGCTCGAGTATTTCTGATTTCAATCTACCACTCTTTAATAGTGCTTTGGTCTGTAATAGCGATCCAGAAGACATCGCTGTCAGCGCCTTTGCCCGCTCCTCTGCATAGTGAAGTGCGGAGGATTCCAATATTATCTTGTTAACAAAACCCATTTTGTAGGCCTCCTCTGCTGACAAAGGTTCGCCGAAGAATAAAATTTCTGAGGAGCGTTGGTGCCCAATAAGACGTGGCATCAATAAAGTGATGGCGCCTTCTGGAACCAAGCCGAGCGCAACAAATGGAAAAATAAATCTTGCACCTTTTTGGGCGTAGACCAAATCGCAATGAAATAACATGGTTGAGCCAATGCCCACTGCAAAACCATCAACGGCAGCAATCAGCGGCTTTTTGAGCTCTGCAAGAGACCTAAGTAAATTAATGGGCGGAGCATCTTCGAGCGTAATCGGCGAGTTTATAAAATCCTGAATATCGTTACCAGCTGAAAAAGTATTGCCTGCTCCTGAAAGCAAAATGACCTTAACCGCAGGATCCAGATCTGCAGCAATCAGTACCTCCCTCAACTCTCGATACATCGCACTAGTAAATGAATTTTTTTTCTCGGGACGATTAAATACTATCTTCAGTATTCCTTCTTGCTGTTGATGCTCAATCATGCGATGAATTGCCTTCAGTTGTATCAATGGGATCGAATCATATCAACTGCCTTTTCGGCAATGGCCATGATAGGAGCGTTTGTATTGCCGCCAATGAGCGTAGGCATGATCGAGCCATCAACAACGCGCAAGCCCTCGATCCCGTGAACCTGAAGTTTTGAATTCACGACAGACATAGCATCATTACCCATCTTACAAGTACCTACAGGGTGATAGACAGTATCGGCCCTATTGCGGATGATCTGGCGAATATCATCATCAGTATGCACATTCGGTGTAAAAATATCTTTCTGCCTAATATTGGCGAATGTGGGGGCATCCATCAGTTTTTTGGTCAACTTATAGCCTTTCACCAGGGTTTCCAAGTCATCATCCTCCTTTAAAAATCCAGGATCGATGAGTGGTGCTTCATGCATGCTGTTGCTAGCTAATGTGAGTTGCCCACGACTCTTTGGCCGAAGCACACATACATGGCATGAGTAACCGTGAGCCATATGTAATTTGCGTGCATGATCTTCAACCAAGCTCACTACAAAATGTAATTGCACATCCGGTGCATCTAAATTGGGGTCTGTTTTGAGAAAGCCTCCCGCTTCTGCAAAGTTGGTAGCAATCATGCCTTGGCGCGTGCGGATGTATTTCATGATTTCGCCAGTTAGTCTTACCGTTCCACCCAGAGAGATGCCAATCAGATCTAAGCTTTTTGCAGAATAGCCAAATATAAAGTCTGGATGGTCTTGCAGATTTTTCCCTACCCCTGGTAGATCGTGAATCACCGGAATTCCGAACTTCTGTAATTGCTCTGCAGGCCCAACTCCTGAAACCAATAATAATTGCGGTGTGTGAAAAGCACCAGCGCACAAAATCACTTCTTTGTTGGCTCGAATGATGTGCTGCTTACCTCCCTGGGTATAGCTCACACCAGCCGCACGACGACCTTCGAAGAAAATGCGCTCAACCTGCACTCCAGTTTGGACGTGAAGATTGTGACGCTTGTCCATATGAGGGTGGAGGTATCCACGAGCAGCACTCCAGCGTTCGCCATTTCGATGCGTTACTTGGTAAATACCCAAGCCCTCTTGGCTCTCGCCATTGAAATCATTGTTTATTGGGAAGCCTGCTTCTTTTGCAGCATTGAGATAAAGCGCTTGAAAAGGATTGTGAGATTGCAAATGTGAAACGTGCAGTGGCCCATCATTTCCGTGGTATCCACCCTTAAATGAAGCGTTATTTTCGCTTTTCTTGAAATAAGGCAGCAAATCATCGTATGACCAACCGTCATTACCAAGGCTTGCCCAGTGGTCATAATCTACTCTATGCCCTCGGGTATAGATCATGGCATTGATTGCGGAAGAGCCCCCTAAACATTTACCTCTAGGCTGATAGCCACGGCGGCCATTCAAACCAGGTTGAGGCACTGTTTCAAAAGCATAATTATTAATCTTGGTTGGCAACATCGCCACTGCTGCTGCTGGCGTATTAACCAACCAACTATCGCCCTTACCTCCTGCTTCTAGCAATGCAACAGTTGTATTTCCGTCTTCGCTTAGACGACCAGCCATGACACTACCACCAGATCCCCCGCCGATAACGACATAGTCAAATGTATTGCTAGCCATATTTGCCAGTCTTGTTGTGAGTAGTTATTCGAGTAAAAATGCTGAGTTCAGCCAGCGCCTATAAATTCTTGCACGAGCTGATGGCTGCAGATTTATTTTGTTCAAGTCGCCCGCATAGTGCTTGACTACACGATGATCCATTAAGGCAAACCACAGGGGTGGACAGTACGCAACCGTAATCATGGATGCGTATCCTCCAGGCAGTTGTGGCGCCTCATCAAAGTGCCGCAAGGCTTGATAGCGGCGCGTAGGATGGGCATGATGATCTGAATGTCTTTGCAAGTGATAGAGAACAATATTTCCAACAATATGATTGCTATTCCATGAGTGCTCAGGAGCGCAACGCACATATTGACCATTCGCATCCTTCTGACGAAGAAGACCGTAGTGCTCAACATAGTTCACCACTTCGAGCATCGAGGCGGCATATACACCCTGCAGCGCAAGAAAGATGAGGGCGCTCCAACCAAGCCAAGTGATTAGAATGCCATAAAAAAGAATGCTTAAAGACCAAGCCTGAAGGTTTTCATTATGCAAACTCCAAACGCCTTTACCTTGTCTTTGGAGGCGCTCACGCTCAAGACCCCAAGCAGAAACCAAGCTATAGAAAACGGTGCGCGGTAAAAATATCCAGAAGCCCTCACCCATTCTTGCGCTTGCTGGATCTTCAGGTGTGGCAACTCTTTTATGATGCCCACGATTATGCTCAACAAAAAAATGGCCATACATTGATGGTGCCAAAGCAATTTTTGCAAGCCAGCGATCCAAGATTTCTTGTTTATGCCCAAGCTCATGGGCTGTGGCTATGCCGATACCATTAATCGAGCCCACTGAGAACACTAAAGCGATGTAGGCATACCACTCTAGGGACTGCGTTGTTGCTAACCAAGCGCCGTATATCGTGCCAGCAATTTGAAACGGTACATAAGCCCACACCAATACTCGATAAAAAAAATCTTGATCAAGTTGTGCAACAGCTGATTCTGGCGGGTTACTGAAATCTTCACCGAATGTGAGATCAAGTAAAGGAATAATCAAATGAATAAAGATAGGGGCAAAAAGAAGATAGAGCCACTGACCAGTCCATGCGTAAGTAAGTAAGGATGCGGTAAATGCCGCTGGGATGGCTGGACTAAATAGCCAGAACCAGCGCTTGTCGTTCCAATTGTTATCACTAGACAAGGTGAATGAACTCATTTGCGCGCTCCATTTAAGGCGAAAACTTATCCATTAAGGATATAGCTAAGTCAGAATATCAACCCTAGATACAAACCCCAATCATTAGCCCTTGGTGATACAGACAAGCAAACTAGCCAAATAAAAAGCCGCCCGAAGGCGGCTTTCAGTAAAACAGTTAAAACGAATTAAGCGGCTTTACGGCTTTTTGCAGCTGGCTTAGCAGGTGCGTACTGACCCTGA
>Ga0214257_1000559_pt1 | contig 10539 bp, 13 predicted proteins | sample TroBogypolimnion_23_FD_153095 | JGI IMG/M metagenome (GOLD analysis project Ga0214257, IMG submission 153095) | Freshwater microbial communities from Trout Bog Lake, WI - 18AUG2009 hypolimnion | ecosystem: Environmental > Aquatic > Freshwater > Lake > Hypolimnion/Profundal zone | place: Trout...
TCTTCAAGCCCACGATAGATTTTATCAAGGGATAAAGTAAGATACTATACGATGTCCACCACACCGTCAATCTCTCGCATGAGGAGGGAAATACAGGATTCACGAGATGAACTCAATTCGAGAGATCCACCTGGAACGAGTTATGATGTCGTGGAGATGCTCGACAGCAAACTTACAAATTACATATCGGATCTCAAGAAGACAGACCCGCAATACGAAAAGAAGGTAGGTTATTTTAAAGGGTTGTTATTGTCGGGAATGTTACCCAACGCCAAAGAAACGTTTGAACGCAGGGGGCACGGGACAGTAAACATACGTCAAGGAGGACGCAAGACCCGTCGTCGTCGTAGACACCAGAAAGCGGGCGCGGAAGCGAGTGCGGATAGTGAACTGTTTGCGGCAATCAAGTCGCAGTCCGTTGACGGCGCGAAAGCGGCGCTTGCGCGTGGAGCAAACCCGAATGCCGTGAATCCAGATGATGAAGAAGACGAGACTACGGCCCTCATCGAGGCAGTTCATAAAGATAATCCTGAACTTGTTCAGGTACTCATTGATGCGGGGGCGCAGGTGGACGCTAAGGGATCTGAGGGTGGGACTGCGCTATACTGGGCGGCGGACAATATGCCGCTCAAGGACGTCAAGTCTCCCGCGGCCGTGAAGATCAACACAATTATGAAGATCCTCCTGAAGGCAGGGGCAAATCCTCAACTTGTGTACGATACCCTCGCGAAGTACTCGGACGCACTCGATGAAGCCAAGCAGAAAATCGAGCGCGTGCGGAACCCCGGGATGGCGGTTGAAGTCGGTGTGAAAAAGGATCTGCCCCCTTTTCTTCCCGCAATGATTCGGGGATTTTTGGGCGGTAAGAAGCGTCGCAGCCATCGCCGAAACCGAACACGGAAGCACAAAGTCTAATCATTTTCTTCATGGTGGGCGTTGTAACACACATCGGCCTCGCACTCTGAATCGTCGCACGGAGGCTCTTCCCGCTTTTCCCGACACTTTCCACAGAACTGTTTATCCAGACCTGTACAGTATTCCCAGTTCTCGTCCGTCACCTGTACTGCGTCTCCCGTCTCGTCTCCACACACATTACATTTGGTTACCCGCATTTCCATCTCACACTTGCGGCAGTACCACTGACTCGAATCTCCACAATCATACGATTCTGGATATTTGTTGTTACAGTCTTCGCATATGTTCTCTAGGCACTGCGAGCAGTACAGCACAACGTCTTGGATCTTGGACTCTTCGCACCTCTCGCACTTCTCGTGATCGTACTCTTGTTCTTGTTCTTGATCGATGTTCATATCGGTCATGGTTGAACTAGAAAAATATGGTAGAACCCGGATTCGTTTTTTCGTTTTTTCGTTTTTCGGGTTACTTCGTCCTCTTTTTCATTGTAATCACATAGTTTCCGTTATAGCACACGATACAGTCGGGCATAATAATGGCCGCCCAAACCAGATCATGCTCCTCCTGAAACGCCTCACTCTTGAACTCTTCCAGCAGACAGTTGCCCTTAATTAAGGGACGAGCCACATCCCTGATCACATTGATCGGCTCGTTGAGATAGCCTGCGAATTCTAGAGGGTTCATATCGCGCATGAACCAGTAGGAGAGAAGACGGGTGTCGTTGTCGTAGTATGCGAACGCAGTTTGGCCACCCATTTCGTTGTATGAGACTGAAAAAGAATGGGGGCGGATGGATTCGTTTTGGTGAAAATGAAAGTATGAATAAAAAAACGGACCATCACCCATTTAGGTATTTCTAGGTGGTATATATAATGGTGGAGCACGTATGCGAAAAGTGTGAGAAGGTTTTCAAGCAGAAGAGTCAGCTGGATGCTCACAAGAACCGAAAGAATCCGTGCAAGAAGGACGGGGCAATCGAGAAGATTGTAGAAAAGAAGGTAGAAGAACAGATCGCAAAGATACTCCCGGCAATGAAATTTGATGTCTTCACTCCTACGGAAATCTCAATTAAGATGGCCTCGTACTTTACACGTCCGATCCAGAGGCTTCTAGAACCCAGTGTTGGAACTGGAAACCTACTGAATGCAATGGACGGGAAGTACGAGATCGCCCACGTCTACGATATTAACGAAAATTACCTATCCTCTCTCCCCCTGCGACCAAATATCGTTCGCCACCATATGAATTTTATGGAGATTGGTGTAGACGAGACATATGACGGAATCATTCTCAATCCGCCGTACCAGCGGTTTCAGGATATGGATGTTCAGATGCGGAAGACCGTACAAGATCTATCTCCGATACTTGCGTCAGGAAACACAGATCTGTACATTGGGTTCCTGTACAAGTGTATTCAACACCTGTCTCCCTCGGGAACACTCGTTGCAATTGTCCCTAACAGTTGGCTATACAACGCATCGTCTGCACCCTTTCGTGCCTACCTTCATTCGAATCGCCTCATACGCGAAATCCACGATTACGGGTCGGAAAAGGTATTCAAGGGAGTCAATGTCTACTGCTGCATCCTTGTCCTAGACCGTGCCGAAAAGACCGAATATAGTCAGAACGGAGTATCCGTTCCGTACACTGTAAAATCCAATTCGGATACACAGAGAACACTCGGACAACACGTGAAAATGCGAAATGGCGTCGCAACCCTGTGTGATGCTGTCTTTATTCGCGATACGCCCATTGATAATGAACCCTGTTGGAAACCGATTTATAAGGTCAGCAAGGATCAGGAACGGCATATCATTTATCCGTATGATGGCGATGGACGTATACTTTCTGAGGACGTGTTCCGGGAGGCGAATCCCAGGACGTACGAGTTTCTCGTCGGAAAGAAGGAGGATTTGGCGAAGCGCGATAAGGGAAACAAAACCTACGAAGCATGGTATGCGTGGGGGCGCCGTCAAGGTCTCATGACTCCAACGACCTGCGACTCCTGCGTGTATATCTCAACGATGGTATCTGCTGAGTGTCCTACCACTGTAAAAAGACCGATGCTATTCTATTCTGGTCTGCAAATCGTTCCAACTACATCGTTGAGCGCGAGCGAAGTTCAGGAGTGTATCGCCAAGAACAAGGACGAGATTTCTCGTAATTCTTCTAAGCGTGGATCGGGGTGGCTGAATATTAGTACTAGGGTGTTGGCCGCATTGCCAGTATAGTATTGCGGAAGCGGTCAAAGTCGGCGGAGTCGGCAATAGACGTGCATACCACGGTATCTGGCGTGGGATACTCGTTGTTGGTGTAGATCACGAACTTGTCGTCTACTAGCGGAGGCTTGACTGCCTGCATCATGGTAAGCCATCCCTTGGATGATTCGCGGTCCTTCTCGATGTCAGTGGTTTCCCAATGCTTGATGCTACCGTCCTTGAAATAGTATGGACGGCGAACGGGTATAATGTCGAGACAGTAGATTTTTACTTCGGGGTTTCCCGACCGCACCTTGACACACTCTCCGATCTTGACGTTGTCGAGATTCGCCTCGTTCTGCGAGATGTTGTTCATCGAGCACTTGGCCAGAACGACGGCCACAAGTTTTGCCGTCGGGTCGAAGAAGGCGATGTCGGCCTTGTACTTTTTCGAGCGTCCACACGGAATCGGTACCGCGTGCTCGATTGTATATGTCCAGGAAGGGTTCCAGCTAATCACGAGCTTTCCGATTTCGTGATGGAATGCATCGGTGCGCTTGTTGGAGCGAACACTGTGCTCGTTCGTGAGCTGGATTGTTTTACGGATGATTGCGAGAAGGTCCATGTTCGTATGTTGGTCGTACTGATCCAGAGATGCGTAACCGAGTTTTGTAAGGGGAGGGATGGTGCGAGTGTGGTTGCGGAGAAGGGAAAGCATGGCAGCAATCTATCTGTTTTTAGAGAGCGAATGGATTCGTTTTTATCAAAACGGATCGGTGAACAGCCAGGTAGGGAAGGGCATATGCAGAATGGACACTACTACCAAAATGATCTACGGTCTTGATCGCAGCAAGTATCCTGCTCGTATGGGGAAGGCATGGACATGGGATGAGGACACGAAGCTTCTGGAATCTATCAAGAACGGGAAGGAACTCGCAGATATTGCGAAGGAGCATGAGCGAACGGAGGGCGGTATATGGTGTCACCTGTGCGTCATCGCACACAATATGTATAATGAAAATCGCCCGATGGGCGAAATTACTGTAATTACTGGTCTAAGTGAACATGAGATTCTAGACCGCATCAAGAAGATTGAGATCAAGGACGAGAAGCGAAAGGAGAGGAAGGAAGCAAGAAAGGAGGAGAAATCTGCAAGGAAGAAGCTTGAAAAGAAGTCTGAGGACCCGTCACATTCAACCGAGTGTGTTTCCAAACTAGAAATTATGAATCTAATCAATGATATTCAGACAAAAATGACTCGCCTGAATATCCTTGTTGCAATGATGAGTTAAAGCTCCTTCGCAGAAATAGCAGTGCTCCAGGCAAACAACCAGAGCCCTGTCTTCTCACACTTCTCCACGATTTTTGCACTCAACTTAGCCTTGCTCTGCCCTACATCTGCATACTTGGTGTTCAAGGCATTCAGACGCTCGGCCAGATCCTTCATAGTCACCCCTGTCTCTTTCTGGAGTCGGGTAATCTGGTCCGTGAGCCCGTCACGATTATAGTTGGGCCGCTGGGGACGTTCCGATGCTGTCTCGTGACTCGGATACTTCTTTCGAAATGCCGACACAAAGTCCTCAATCTCTACCTTCAGACTGCTCTCGGTCTCCACGACGTAGAGATCGGGGACAGATACTGACTTATTGATCCGGCGGAACTCGTGCATCACCACCTCGTCGGTCACATCCCACAGGATGTCGACGAGGACAGTGATTGGGCGGTCCAGATCCTTGAGAGCTAGACGACGGTGGTTGCCCTCAAAGCATACGAGACCCTCTCCGGGAATATATGCAAGGTTCAGGACCCCGTCCATGCGATTGAACTGGGCGTTCCATTCACGGATCTCGGAGATACGAGGTTCGGTGGGAGGACGATTATACTTCCACGTCTTGATATCCAACTTCCTGAAGATATCGGGAGGAACGGCATAAATGTTGGTGGAAGGGATGCGATGGGAGGCAAGAAAGGCTTGGATTGGAGCGGACATTTGTATGAAGTTCAAAAAGGTTTGGGCCAAGTTGATCCGTTTTTAGTCGTCTTCGCAGTCTCCGAAATCAACGTCAGGTTCGGGAGAGTAAGTTGGTTCCTCTGCCTGTGTAGTCTGGATTTCCTTGACCATATCAATGAACTGATCATCTGTAAGAGCAGTATATGGAGCATATTTATTCTCAAACAGTATTACCATAATCTTTTTTAGATCAACAGCACCTGTGTCTAGTTCGCGGATTTCGCCAGTACGAATATTCACCAACTTGAACTTGCGTGGTCCATATAGTTTTTCGTAGGATGCTGTCCCTCCAGGAATCTCGCCGTATTTCCACATCCAAGCATAAATTGCTAGTTGAAGTTCGTGTTCAACCGTAAGGGACTGGACACACTTGATTTCCCAGATTGTCGTGCTATCGTAAATATCAATACGACCAGTGAGCGTGTAGTTTCCATACGTTTCAGAATTATACGTAACACCAATAGTCATCTCGTACTTCAAGGACTGACTAAATTCAGTTATATCGTTCAGAAGTGTAATACATGGAGAAATAAGTGAATAAGATAGCCAATCGTATTTGGTGATTTGGGCAAGCTTGTGGTATAAATGGGAGTTGCATGCCATAAACAGAATTCCAAGTAGTATGTCGCTCTGGATATTTGTATCTTCGGGATCCCACTTGTCAATATATGACCGAAGGAACGGATGCTCTCCGGCTGTTTTCATCCAGTAACCCGATTTCTCAACAAACACTTGTACGGTTGATTTTTCCCCAGTGCGTCTAGTTTCTTGAATCATTGGAATAACGATTCCATTGATGGCAGATACATCTTCGTGACCAGTGGGGGTCTCTATTTTCAGAGGAATATCTACATCCATTGAGGCTTCCTCGTAAATTTCGACTCCTAGTTCTAGAATTTCTTTCAATGCAAGTTGATATCCTTCCTTGATAAACTGAATAAGATCAGTCGCAGAGATGTTTGGGTTTTTCTGAACAGCAGGTTGTTGAACCATATCCAATGCCCGATGCGAAAGTGGTGGAAACACGGAAACATACGGAAGGTCGTATAGTGCGTCCGGAAGAATCTTTAGAAAAGGAAGTGGTTTCTCTAGAGCACTTTGGATCAACACCAACTTTTCACTTGCACGTGTTGCTGCGACATATAGAGTATCTGGGCACACATTCGTCAGGAGCCCCTTGCCGTAGTATTTGAAATATGTTTCGTCAAAGCCGTATATGATTACGAGCTTACGCTCACGACCTTTGGACGAATGATATGTTGTAAACACAACTTTACCAGAGATTACATCCTTATCAAGCGCAGACTCGTCGCTCGTAGGAAAATAACATGGGATCTTGTTCATGGCCAACATGTTTTCAAGCTTGCGAATCGGCGATGTTGCGCTTTTAATCGACGGAGCCAAAATGAAAATATCACCCGGTAGAATTCCTTGAGCAAGTTCTCGTTGAATGAACTCGAATACACGCGATATTCCACTCCAGGGATGGAGTTTCCAATAAGAGACCTTTGGACCTTCACGTGGAGCGATAATACGCGCCTGTCCAATCATAACATCATTCACAAAGGACGCAATCTGGTTCGTCACCCGATACGATGTGGATAGACTGCGCTCGTCAAACTCGGCGTTCCACACCCTACTTGCGAGGGTCAAAAACCGTGTATCGGCATCCATGAACTTGTATACTCCTTGAAACCGGTCTCCTAGGACTACAACTTGAGGTTTATGAACGAGATCAGAATAGAGTTTCCATGCAAAACTAAAAAACAGTTTCTTCATATCCTGTGTCTCGTCAATCACAAGAATATCAATACACATTCCAGGTTTCTTGAGAGGTAGACGGCTTTCAATAACATTTCGGATTGCCTTGTCTGTATGTCCCCGTCCGCTCTTCATGTAATATCGCATATTTGCGCTATGATATGAATTCGCGTCTAGATTGGCGATACCCTTCGCAACCACCTTTTCTCGGACCTCCAATTTCAATGCAGCGTTGTACGTTAGCAGAATAATGTTCTTTTTGGGACATGATTCTGCTAGCAATAGCACGGTTGTGGTCTTTCCTGACCCCGCAACACAATCTCCTGCAACGTTTTTCCCAGCGTGAACAGCATCAATAATTGCCTGCTGTTCGGCACTTGGGGTTACCATTATAGTTTACTGCACGGTCTAGGTAAATCGGAAGCGGTGCATGCGCTCTTCTAGACACATATCATCCCACTCCAGACGAGAGATCTGCTTCTCTCCACTTCGCATAGTTCCAATCCAAACACCCGCCTTTCCTCCCTCCTCCGACCACTCGTTCTTGATCCAGCACGACGGATACTTGGAGAGCAGGTTCTCAAGCATCTCAAAATCGGGGTTCCAGCGGCTCCATAGCTTCATGTGGACAGCTTCTTTCCCCTGTTCAAAAATCTTGATTGCCCCTTCCGGGACGTGCCTGAATCCGTTCATGATATTGAAGAGTTCAAGGACATTGGCGGTTATTGTCAGGCGACTCCAGCAGTCGTTGGGCATTTTATGGTAGAGTATCCGTGTGTTTAAATATGACAGTTATTTCTCGTATTTTCGTGGTCTTCCTAACTTTATTGTTCCTTCTCTATGCTGATTAGCTGTACGTTGTGCGTGACAAATAACACACACGAGATCGCACTTTGAGATTTCATTATAGAACGTCTCATCAGAACTCCCTAGCATCTGTGTAACATTTCGCGTCTTATCTGCTGGATTTCGGTTATCCCAGTGAAACATGGCACGAACGTCTTCAGTAACCACTCTTTTACAATCAATACATTCTCCACGTTCCTGGATTGCCTTTAGAAGTCTTTCTTTACCAACAGCCTGTCTCGGAACCAAAGTTGTGAGAGTTCTCATGCAGTGGCAGGATTTACATCTACTTTTTACCGAAGGGTAGAAATCATTATCGTCTTTCGTTTCACTGCAAACTCTGCATACACGTGGCATCTTGTAAATACATACAGTTTCAATATCTTTCCTATCCATTTTAACCGACTCACCTTCAACGTACAAATGCCCGAACAGAAGAAGAAAAAGTGCCTAAACTGCGAGAACGGTCGGGTGTATACGGAGTGAGTGATTACAGAGTGGTTGCAATCGTCTGGAAGGCGGGGGAATGGAGATGGTTGTTCATCTCGGCCCACAACATGTTGTCCGCAAACTCGGCGTCGTCCGAGGTATTGATGCGAGCAAAGTAGATCTGCTGGATCCAATTATAGAACGCCGTCTCATCGGGCATGTTCAGAGCATAACCCTTCGCATTCCCCAGAATCTCACGCTGGGTAGAAGCATCATACTTCATCAGTGCACGCTTAAACTTGTGTCCAATCGTGGCCATTCTGTTATTGGGTATGAGACTGAAAAAGAGTGGGGGCGGATGGATTCGTTTTAGACCCGTTCGTCTAACTAAATCGTGTAAAAACGGATGAAAACCTTATGCATGCATAAAATACTAATGCCGGAATTCAGTGACCGCTCGCGAAAATTGAACGATCTTCTTTCAACGGAAGTACGAAAAGAATATGGAATATACTTTACGCCGTTGAGTGCCCGCAGCAGGGTACTCGATCTGCTTCAGACGTTCGGAGTCACATCCCCACAAACAATCCTAGAACCATCGTTCGGATCAGGGGAGTTTCTGGATGATATGAAAACAGCGTATCCAACGGCTACGGTATACGGCGTAGAACTGTCCAAGGATATGTACGACGAATACCCCGAATCTCCTACCCTTGTAAACTCTGATTTCCTCGACTATCATGCCGATCCTGTTGATCTAGTCATCGGAAACCCTCCGTACGTCGTCACAAAAATCAAGAACTCAGAATGTCAAACTGGACGTGGAAACCTGTTTGTCCTGTTCATCTACAAGTGCTTGAAAGAGCACATGCACGAGGGAAGCATTCTTGCGTTTGTTCTCCCGACATCGTTCTACAATTGCTCGTATTACGAACCTTGTAGGAGATACATCTCTAAACACGCGACTATTCTTCACGTAGAAACCGTTGACGCCAAATATTATGAAACCGGTCAGAAGACGATGATTCTTATACTTCGTAAGGAGACCTCGCAGAACACAAAGTTCATTCTATCCCGTGCGAATTCTGTCTACATTACGCCAGAATATACTCAACTCCAAAAAAGTCTGAGTGAGGCATCCACCCTCCGCGAACTCGGATTCTCGGTGAAAACTGGCGACGTGGTCTGGAATCAGGAAAAGGAAAAACTGTCGGATGATCCGGGTACGCTCATCATCTATACATCCAACATTGTGAACAATATACTGACGTTTCCAACGTTGAAGGGGGGGAAGAAGCAGTATATCCAAGGGTTCGGAAAGAAGGTATCCGTCGGTCCCGCAATCGTTGTATCGAGAGGGTACGGAAACAATTACGTATTCAACTGGGCGGTTATTCCGGAAGGTATGGACTTCTATGGAGAAAACCACACTAACGTTATTGTCGGACCACCTGAACACTTTGACCGCGTAGTCTCCTCTCTCCGCTCTGAAAGAACGTGCGAATTCATTCGGATGTTCGTAGGAAACGGGGCATTCTCTAAGACGGAACTGGAGACGATTCTTCCGATCTTTTGAGAGGCTTCAAAGAAATTTGCCAGGCGGGAAGTAGAATCCCTTTATGATTGCGCCACCGCAGGAGGAGCGAATATTGGGACAGACATTTGTATGAGATTGAAAAAGATTGGGTAGTAAGGGATTCGTTTTTATCGTTTATACCGCCTAGAACCGTAACGCATCATCGGATTGTCTCCGCCACTCCGCATAAGTATGGGGAATGGATTTACAGGTGGTCTTGACATTATTTCTTCTTCCCTTGCTCTGAGCCGGGCTATACGTTCAATACTTTCTTGAACCCTCCTTCGCTCTTCCTCCACCAGTCTTATCTGTTTAAGTTCATTCCGGATTCGTCGTTCTTCTTTTAGTCTATCTTCTATTTCTTTAAAGAGTCTCCCACGTTCCTTTTCCGCTATCTCTTCATCTTTTCGAAGCCGTTCTCTTTCAGTTTCATGTAGGTGTCTACGTGCCTCTGCATCTCTTTTATTTTTTTCAATACATGTTTTTACCATTTTCTGTCGGACACATGTTAGGATAATAAATGGAGAATTTAAATTCAAATGGTTGATTTCTTCTGCCGATATTTCATACCAGGGTTCTGGTCTGTCCTCCTCCTTTGTATGATGCTTATGAACAATCTCAAATATGGTTTTTATCTCACCAAAAAGGGACACATCCGCACGTCTGTTCCCACCGTTGAATAAAAATTGATGTTCTGTTACTACTTCAGGATTTTCGGGTATAGTTATATTCCAGGATTCGGAACAGCACGAGCAACATATACACGAGCGAACTATCCGCAGAGGTATCCGCCGCTGCAGAAG
>Ga0214257_1000605_pt1 | contig 9885 bp, 9 predicted proteins | sample TroBogypolimnion_23_FD_153095 | JGI IMG/M metagenome (GOLD analysis project Ga0214257, IMG submission 153095) | Freshwater microbial communities from Trout Bog Lake, WI - 18AUG2009 hypolimnion | ecosystem: Environmental > Aquatic > Freshwater > Lake > Hypolimnion/Profundal zone | place: Trout Bog...
ATGTAAATCAAAAAGTAAACCAGAATTATTGGAACTTCTTGGAAATAAAAATACACAAAAGGTAAAATTGGTTATTGTAGAAGATGATGAATCTGAAGAAGTAGAAGAAGTAGAAGAAGAAGTAGAAAATACATTAGTAGATTTCAGTAATATTGTACTATTAAACAATGATTGTATGATTGAATTGAATAAGATGGCAGATAATAGTATAGATTGTGTCATAACAGATCCACCATATTTCATCGATAAATTAGACGACAAATGGTCGCCAACTGATATTAAAAAGGATGTAAAAAATAGTCATATAAAACATTTGCCAAAGGGTATGAAATTTGATAAGAATCAAGTGAAGAATTTATATGATTATTATTTGCAGCTATCTAAACTGCTATTTAAAAAGATGAAACCTGGTGCATTCTTCCTATCATTCTCAGCCCCAAGATTATATCACGCAATAGCAATGAGTTGCGAAATAGCTGGATTTGAAATTCGTGATATGATAAATTGGACATATACACAAAGTATGCCTAAAGGTATGTCAATTTCTCACATAATTAATAAAATGGAAATAAGTGAAGGAGAGAAGATGAAACTAATTGAAGAATATAAGGATTTCAAAACACCGCAAATTAGATCGTGTTTTGAACCTATTTGCGTCGCAATGAAACCGATTGGTAAGCTGACATTTATTCAAAATGAATTGAATTTTAAAACCGGATTGCTCGATTTTTCACAAAAAGTGGGGATAAATGGCGACAGAGTGCCGGCAAATATAATGACGACGGAAGAATATAGTGAAGCTTATGACAAGAATTTTATGATATCTAAACCCTCAAAAAGTGAAAAGGGTGTAGATAATACACATATAACAGTTAAACCGGTAGCATTAATTGAACATTTGGTAAAATTATTTAGTAAGGATTGTGCATTAGTAGTAGATCCATTTTTAGGAAGTGGAACAACCGCGTTAGCATGTAAGAATACAAATCGAAAATGTATTGGTATTGAAATTAGTGAGGAATATTATAATGTTTGTATTAAACGATGCATTTAATAAATAAAAAATGAAATAAAAATAAATAAATTTAATAAAATGTTATGATTATATCTATAATTCAAATTCAAAAATCACTGGATAATGATCTGAGTTATATGTTCCACAAAATTGTGAGTAGTTTTGATAAATATAAATATCCTTTACTTTTTCTCTCAAAAAAGGAGTAACAAGAATATGATCTATCATAGAATATCCTTGTTGAACTGGTTTACAATCCGCATTTACATCCCACCATTCTGTAAATCTTTTTTCTTTTGGAATAATTTCTGCCAAGTTAATCAATTGAAATAATCCTTTATTTATTCCTACATTCCCTTTTAAGATATCTAATACTTGAGAGATAGGATCATTGTTGTTCATATCAAGAATTTCAGCATCATAATCATTTAAATCCCCCAGCATAATAATCTCATAATCTTTTTTATAATAAGAATAAATAACATTTTGAATAACTTGGGCTTGTGCTTCTCTCTGTGCGCATCTAGATGGATCAGTAGGATATGCTAATAAATGAGCACTAATGAATGCAACATTTCGATCATACAATTTATATTCTGTGATGAAATGTTTACTAACTCCTGTATTTCCTGGAGCACCAGTATATCCGCATTTTGAACCAATGATTGGATAATCCGCTCTATCTTCAGTACGATATAAGTCAATAAGAGGATCAATTTGAGTTAACATTCCAACATTTTGACCAGTCGATGAGTCAGTTCCTTTTTTCAAATAAGGTATATAATTCGCATTTAATTTTTCGGATAAAAGATTTAATTCATCACAGCCTTCGACCTCACATAAATTAATAATATCTGGGTTTATTTCATTAATAATTTTGGAAACATATTCTAAATGTGTATTTGATTCACTTGAATTTGCCCAAGTACATCCGTGACCAGGACAGTCCGCGGATTTATAATAGTCAACAAAAAGCCACTCAACATTATACTGCATAATTTTTAAAGTGGATTTATTTGTGCGACGATCTTGATGTAAATTTTTCTTCAATGTAACTGGACATTCTGTATCAGCATTTATTGCATAAATAGACGCAATAAATAATAATAGGGGTTTTAACATTTTCAGGTTGTTTATTTTAAACATTTATATATTTTAATTAGATAATAAAGTTCTATATTGTTATTTTATAGTTTTTATTTGAATTGTAAGAAAAATTGATATTTATAATAGTAATAAAGATATAACAACATAATAATATCATAACCGATGGAGCTTTCATTTGAACAACAAAATGCATATGATAAATATATACAAAGGCAAAATATATTTCTTACTGGTCCAGGAGGGTCTGGTAAATCGGAATTAATAAGAAGAATATATCAAAATGCAACTTCTAGGAATAAAAATATTTATGTTACGGCATTAACAGGGTGTGCTGCGGTTTTGTTAAATTGTAAAGCAAAAACACTGCACTCTTGGGCCGGAGTTGGTCTAGGGAACGGATTATTAGAATTATTAATTAAAAAAGTTACAAATAATAAATTCACTAAAAAGATGTGGAGAGAAACGGATATATTAGTTGTAGATGAAGTAAGTATGCTTTCACTCAAATTATTTAATTTACTAAACGCGATTGGAAAAGCTGTAAGAGGTAATTCAAAACCATTTGGCGGAATTCAAATGATATTTTCTGGAGATTTTTATCAACTTCCACCGGTTGGAGATAGAGATGACCCCGAATCAATGCAGTTTTGTTTTGAAAGCGGCGATTGGAATTCAATATTTCCAATAGAATGTCAAATACAATTAATAAAAATTTTTAGACAGAAAGATGAGACTTATTCATCAATATTAAATCAAATTCGTGTTGGCAAAATTAAACGCAGATCAAATGAGATGCTTCTACAATATGTAGGAAGAAAATATGATGAAGGATTAGTTGTTGAACCGACGAAACTGTTTCCAACTAAATATATGGTTGAAAATATTAATAACACAAAAATGGTGGAATTAAATACACAAGAGACCATATACGAATTAAAATATATTGAAGATTTGAAGATGAATAAGGATGAAAAAGCTGTACGCAGATGTTATAGTGATTTGGCTATTAAAATGGATCTGGACTTTCTCTCGAATAGTATTATTTGTGATAAGAAGTTAACTATAAAATTGGGTTGTCAAGTTATGTGTATTGTGAATATCAAGACTAAGTCGGATGATGATCTTAGCGAATTAGAAATATGTAATGGGAGTCAAGGATTAGTTACTGGATTTTGTACAATAACTGGTGATCCAATTGTGAAATATAATAATGGTGTCGAGAAAACAATGTCACGACATGTTTGGATAAGTGATAAAATACCTGGAATTGGAATATCGCAAATTCCGCTTATCTTGGCGTGGGCTTTAACAATACATAAATCGCAAGGTTCTACACTAGATTCTGCTGAAATAGATGTAGGAAGTGGTATATTTGAATGTGGGCAAACCTATGTTGCTCTCTCAAGAGTAAAGGACATGAATGGATTATATTTGACTTCATTTGATGTAAATAAAATTAAAATTAATAAAAAGGTGAAGGAATTTTATAATTCATTAACAGAAGCACAGAAATTATTGCCCGTTGCTTCACCTATTGTCGCTTCGCTTATTGTTCCTCTTATTGTTCCGCTTATTGAAGCAACAGAAGTAGAATTAGTAGATGAAAAATATGAAGACTGACTATTGATTGAATATACTGAATAAATATAAATGAATAATTGTGTTCTGATTTAAATAATATTTATATAAATATATTATTACAATTGTTTTAAAATGAGTGTTATAATAGCAAATAAATATAAATTATTAGAACAAATTGGAAAGGGTGCATTTGGTAGTATTTATAAAGCACAAAATATAAGAACTAATCAAACTGTTGCAATAAAAATGGAGTCATTGCAAGCAGAAACAAAGTTATTGAAAAATGAAACAAAGATTTATCAATATTTGAATGGTATTGAAGGAGTTCCTAGTGTATTATGGTTTGGTGTAGATAAAACTAATTATTATATGGCAATCCCATTATTAGGATCTTCCTTACAAAATGTAATAGAAGATTCGTTAATCGTTTCTTTTTCTCTCGAGATTGTTATTCTTATATCAATAAAGATCATTAAATTATTGGAATCTGTACATAGTCGTGGACTAATACATAGAGATGTAAAACCAGATAATTTTCTATTTGGATTAGGTGATAGAAAGAATCAGTTAAACATAATTGATTTTGGGTTTTGTAAAAGATATTTAATGGATGATGGTCTTACACATATTCCAATGAGAGAAAATAGAAAATTGTTAGGAACACCCAATTTTGTTAGTATAAATATGCACAATGGGATTGAACCAAGTAGAAGAGATGATCTAGAATCAGTTGCATATATAATGTTATATTTATTAAATTCAAGATTAAATTGGGATAAAATTGTCGACAATAAAAAAATTCAAAGTGACAAAATAAAAACAATGAATGATTTTAGAATACCATTAAAAATTCGCGATTACTTCATCTATTGTAGATTATTAGGGTTTGATGAAACTCCTAATTATGAAAAAATTTATAATATATTAAATAGATAATTTATTTTTAATATCAGTTTTGTTTATTTATTATTTTTATTTAATAAAAAATTGAAAACTTTTAATGAAATAAAAATGATATAAAACTAATCCAATAAGATATCTACAATGTCAAATACATTTCAATCAATATTTACAAGATGCTTTCGCTTTATATTTCTTGCCATTTGTGGCAGAGGTGCGGAAGATGTTATATCATTACACGATGATGAAGATGAAGAATACGAATACAGAGGTGTAACCCTTGTGGCGGCGTATCCACACATAACTCCATTTTTGAATATTGTATTTGAATCACCTAAATATAGATTTTGGATAGACCAATTCAAAGAACAAAATAAAATCGATCTTAAAAAATTTACATTAACAGATGTTCCCAATTTCTTTGGACCACCTCTACCGAATCGGCTCGGATTCTTTAAAGGATATGGTGAAGCTTACGAGATGGAATCACGAGACGCAGTTCAAAGCAATATTGCATTTTGTCGAGGAGAATGTGATGCGTGTTTAGTAATAGCAACAGTGACATTTATTAAAAAAAATGGCACTAGTATTACTAAAAAAATGGTGCCACTTGTTAAACAAGCAAGATTTGCTTCGGGTGGATACAGAATAGAGGCGATGGCTGGAATGAGAGATGCAAAAACGCGAGCATTCAAAGGTCCAATTATCACTGAAATGGAACAAGAATTTGGGATCAAAATTACAGAAGATGATCCGCGATTGAAACGATTACCTGGTACAAAATCGTGGCCCAGCCCTGGCGGATCAGATGAGGCGATTTATCATTGGTATTTTGAAATAGAAATAGATGAAGACAAGTATATGGAAATGCGAACAAGAACATATGGTGAAGGAGACCACGAGAAAATTCAAATTTTATTCTTTGATTTGGAAGAGATTGATGAAGTATTGAATGAAATTGGCGACTACAAAGCAAGTGATATGATTCGGCGTTATAGGTATATGAAGTCACGAGAAACAAAAGAATTAACAAAAGTTGTATCAGGAGAAGAAATGAAGGAAGAGACAGATGACGATGTAGAACTAGTGAATTATTGTGATGATGAAGCTCATCAATGTTATAAAGGAAATGATCGTTATTGCGAACTTTGTTATAACTTTTAGATTATTTCAATAATAATAATATAGTACATTAAATAATTTAAAGACAATACACAATGTATTATATAAAAAAATGTCAAACGAAGTAGTTGATACAACAACCCTCGGAAATTCCTCCCCCCGTGTTCTTGGTCGTGTTAAGTGGTTTAATAACAAGGCAGGTTATGGCTTTATTACTGTAAGTAATGGCGATCAATCAGGAACTGATATGTTTGTGCATCATAGTGGCATTCTCGTTTTGAGTGAACAGTACAAGTATTTGGTACAAGGTGAGTATGTTGAATTCATTGTTGGAAAGACAGATGGTGGAGCGCACGAATATCACGCGGGAGATGTGAGTGGTATTAATGGAGGAAAGCTGATGTGCGAAACTCGCAAGGATTTTAGACAGATGCGAAGCAATTACAAGGATGATGAGGGTGATGTTCCTACTAGAACTCCAAGAGGAGATCAAAGAACTACATCATCTAGCAGGGTTCCATATGTTGCAAGAGAGCCACAAACTCCTCGTGGTTTTAAAGATTCTCGAAGTCCTAGACCTTCACAAACTGTTCAACAAGAACAGCGTCAAGATAAAGATCAAGGACAAATTCCTCGTGCTCGCGGACCGGGCCCTCGTGATGGTGCTGAGTGGACGCTAGTCAAGAAGGGATCAAAGCCTCAAACTGATGCAAAAAAGACAATGAAGCCTAGAAGCAAGGCACCACCTACTACACAAGATGCTACGCAAGTAAATGCTAGTGTTTAAAATAATAAAATAATAAAATAAAAATATATTAAGAAAAATTTTTTTTAATATATATAAAAATTAAAATACTTATATAATTTATAATGCCTGTTTCAAAAGCAATGGCAAAAGTATATCGTCAACGAGTTAAGAATTCAAAATGTCATAAACAAACAACATCGACATGTTCTTATTTAAAAAAATCGTGTAATAAAACAAAATATAGTACAAAAAGGCATTCATATTGTCGAAAACGGAGGAATACTCGCAGAGTAAGATAATTAAAATTAATTAAGTAATTATTTAACAATTAAATATATTTATTTGTTAAATATATTTATTTGTTAAATAATATAAAGTATACTACATAATAGTATATAATATGTCAATAGATCAACAAGTTCTGATTATCAACCAAGAAGTTCAAAAAGATGTAAAACAAGTATGTGATCAAGGTAATGAGTTTTCAGAACAGTTTGATTTATTAATATCTACATTAAATAATTTTAAAACTCAAATAACGGTTTTGCAGCAAAGTATAAAAAATGTTGAAAAAAATGTTAAAAAGAAATATAAGATTATGGAAAAGGAAACTATTAAAAATAAAATAAAAGTTAGTAGAAAACCATCAGGATTTGCAAAGCCAACAAAAGTAACAAGTGAATTGTGCGAATTTATGAATAGAACAGAAGGTAGTGAAATCGCTAGAACAGATGTAACAAAAGCATTAATAAGTTATATAGAAGAAAATAAATTACAAAATAATGAAAATAAAAAAATAATTTTACCAGATAATAAATTAAAGATATTATTAGGAATAGAAGAACAAGAAGATATTATATTAACTTATTTCAATATTCAAAAATATATGAATAAACATTTTGTAAAAGAGGAAGTTATAATGATTTAAATAAATGATACAAATTCTTTTTTATTATATAAATATTAGTAATTTATATATAATAAAAATATATTACTATTTAATAGTAATTAAATGTACAATTTTACAGACGAAAAAATTAAAATACTTATTGATGCAAATGAAAAAATGCATATTTGTGAAGATCAAAGTATTGAAAAAAATAAGAACTTAATATTTATATATTGTCCACCAAAAGTAGGTTCAACATCATTAGTATCATCATTTCGTTTATTCGCATTAAATAAATATACTGTTTTTCATATACACGATGAATCTATGTTAAAAGTTTTATGTGGAATAGAAAATGTCACTATAAATGAAATAATAAATTATAATAAATCATTAGGTAAAAATGTATATGTTATTGATATTTATAGAAGTCCGGTAGAACAAAAAATATCGGCTTTTTTTGAAAAAATTGGAAGTTATCATTTTAATAATACTGATGAAAATATGAATAATTATGATATAAATAAATTAATAAATAGATTTAATAAAATATTTCCATATTTATCTCGTTCAGATTATTATCGCGAAGTATATAATATTCCTTTTCCAGAAACATTTGATTTCTCAAAAAAGTATTTATGTCAAGATATAAATGGTATTAAATATATTAAATTGCGTTTAAAAGATTCTGAAGAATGGTCTCAAATATTGAATAAAATTTTTGGTATTGATATTAAAATAGTTAATGATTATGAAACTGATAAAAAAATAATTAAACATATTTTCAAACAGTTTAAAGAAAACTATCGAATCCCATCGAATTTTATTAAATTATTAGAAGATAATGATGGTTTAAAATATTATTATTCAATTGAAGAAAAATCTGAATATTTAAGTCTATGGATGTCTAAACAAGAACAACAAACTATACCATATTCTGAAACAGAATATAGTTTATATAATGAAATATCGAGAGAAAATCAACATATAGGTGAAATACAAAGAGCACACTATATTGATGTAGGATGTTCATGCACTGGATGCTCTAGAAAAAGAAATATAATAATTTATAAAATAAGTAAAGGTGAAAAAGTAGATGACGTAATTGATCACAATAAAGCAAATAATGAATATAATAATTTGATATTATATAGAAAAAAACAGCGTCTTAGCACATTGGTAAAAAAAATATCTGCGATAAGTTCAATTAATAATATGAAAAATAAAAATAACCCAAAAGGTATTTTAAATGGATCATTTATGAAGCAACTGAAATAAGATTAATTTTGAATTAATGATTAATAAAAAAATTGAAATGCTTTTTAATCATTAATTATAATGTACTACTAAAACAATGTCAGGATTCCAAATCGAAGAAATGAATGTCCCAGAAATTGAATTAGCTGTTGTTGATTCTATTTCGCCAACAGTTTTGCCCACAGATTCACCCGTCGCTCCACTTGACCAAAGGAATCGGTTTTTGAATGGAGATATAAATAGTTTGGGCAAAGGTCAAGATTATGTTACATTTGGCCGCGAAGAAGACTTTGATTGGTCTGTTCTTCTCGATGGTCACGGCACAAATTCTTTTATAAATTTGATGCGAACCCAAGATTGGAAAGTCATTATGACAACGGATGACCCGTGCACAGAACTTTTAAAAATAATTGAAACATACCGATTCAGGTATGGTTGGAACTCTGGGAGCACATTGTTGATGATGCGCGCCTATGTTGACCGCATCGAAACCGTTTCTATCGGAGACTCGAAGATATTAATATACAAAAATAGAAAACTTGTATATAAGAGTTGCGAACACGACAGCAATAATGTTGCAGATGTTGCAAGAGTTATTGCAATGGATGCAGTTGTAAGCCCAATGAAGGATCCGATGGGTTATGTTGTTAGTCCTACAAAAATGAAATCCTATTATCCTGCATATATTATACACGCAGGAGGTGCTACAATTGCACCAACTCAAGCATTGGGGCATAATGATGTGACTGGTCATTGTCCTGAAAGACATATTGAATTCTTCTTGCCCGAAGATGAGATGAGATGCATTCTTGGATCGGATGGATTTAGTGATATGGCTTTGCTCGAACAAGAGCTTGTTGAAGATGTAGTATCAGCTGAAGCTTCAGAAGAAGTTGTCGAAGATATGGCGACAATTTTCCGTGCTGTCTCTGAGGCCTCTTCTGAAAATATAGAAGTAGAAGTAGAAGTAGTAGAAGAAGCAAATGACCACGAAGATTTACTCAATATGACTGCTTCGGAGCTTATTGCGAAAGTATCGGCAAGATGGACTCAACTATGGATGTGGCATTGGAATAATAAAAAGCCAGAAGTTTTTACCACAACACGATTTCCAGCGAATATGTATGATGATATTGGGGTCATTGTTTGGGACAATACAAGACCAGTTTAAAGCGAAGCGACTTAAAGCGAAGCGACTTAAAGCGAAGCGACTTAAAGCGAAGCGACTTAAAGCGAAGCGACTTAAAGCGAAGCGACTTAAAGCGA
>Ga0214257_1000611_pt1 | contig 9797 bp, 4 predicted proteins | sample TroBogypolimnion_23_FD_153095 | JGI IMG/M metagenome (GOLD analysis project Ga0214257, IMG submission 153095) | Freshwater microbial communities from Trout Bog Lake, WI - 18AUG2009 hypolimnion | ecosystem: Environmental > Aquatic > Freshwater > Lake > Hypolimnion/Profundal zone | place: Trout Bog...
GTCCAACGCCATGCAGATAATGAAGATAATCCTGCTGCACATCGGAAAGCTCTGCTCGGTAAAAGACAGCGACGACAGGACACTGAGGATAAAAACCCCGATGAGCATCGTAAACAGATGGACCTCCAAAATCAGCATAAAAAGGATAGCCCCTCGAAACCGAAAAGGAAGAAAGACTTCGAACTTGCAGCCGACGATACTCTCAAAGAGGTTGAGATCCGGGATCCAAACTGGTTCTTTGAGGCACAGCGCGATCCTATTCGAAATCTGATGCTCTTTGCCGTCAACTCTGGTCACTCGTTCTTACCTGTCACAATCTATCGGCTTCCGCATTCTGATACCTGTCCCGAACTGATTTTTGAGCGTCCGGCCCGAACCCCGCCAGTCCCTTTGGATGATGTGTGGACCAAAGAGGAAGAACAGAGCATGCTGCGTGCTGTTGAGGAGCCCTTGCGCTCCAATCTGAATAATCTGCTTGATAAGCTTGAAGAGCAGGTGATCACGCCGGAATTTGTCGATAAGAAGCTCGAAGATTTCAAAAAGGTGATCAACCTCGAGGCCTTTATGCCCTCCTGCGCTTGCTGCAATGTTCGAGATGACTTTTTATCCACCGTGTCTCCCAATGATCTCATGCGAAAGCCTGGAAGGGATGGCAAAAGTCCTCTTTGCCGCAAGTCGATGGATGCGTCCGGCGAGCCAGACAAGTACACGCCGCGCACTCGCCCTCTTCCCCCGTATGTGAAAGTGGCCTTCGATTTCAAGAACAAAAAGGGAGAGTCCTTCTTTGAGCCATTGCTTCTGACTCCTGAGGAACAAGCCAATCGACCCACAGCAGCCTTTGCGCAGCTCGCCGCCATGTTCCACGACCCCGCAAGCGCCAAGCGGTCTTATATCGCCAAGGAAAATGTGTACGCGGACCCCAACGATCCAAGCCGCTGTTACTTTCTCAGCGAGCAGTACCTGCTCCAGCCTGCTCCGTCCGCAGGAAATGGCGATGTGGATTCTCGTTCCGTCCCGGATGTTGTTCTTTGCAGGTTATGCTACAGCAATCTGCTGCGCAAGAAAGCACCCGTGTACAGTATGAAGTTAGGGTTCGACTACGGCAATATGGTGGGAGCCCCGTTCCTCTCTATTTTGGAGCGGACACTGCTTGCAAAGAACATTGTGTGTGGTATCGTTGTCAAGCTGAAACGATGGAATACGGTGCAGAGAAAGGCCCTCACGGGGCATATCATAGGCTTTCCGAGTTCCGGACCTGTTGCCCTTGCAAGCTTGGCAAACAATATATTCCCTTGGCACGGTCCAGGAATACTGGAGTTTCTGCGCGTCAGCTTTGTTGGTCCTAAACATGTTGCCGATTGGTGCCTCAAGATACTTTTGTTGCCTGGAGGACCGCTGCACGCTGAGGTCAGACCCCTGCTATTTTGGTTGAAACTGTTGCAGCTCGTGCACCCCATGTACAGCTCAACTGTGCTACCGTCCGATGAAATAATTGCAGAGTATCTTAATGAAACATCAAAAGCCATCCTCGCGAGGGCGCAGATTGTAACCAGCAAGATCGCGAAGAGCATGGACTCCGTTATCACTGCCGATATTGCTGGGGTTCGGACGCTGGCTATGGATGACGAGCAAGAGGATACAGACGACCCGGATAAGGATGTGTGCGACCCTGACTGTGATCGTGATGAGGCTCAGCGTGCGCGGCCTGTATTTTTAGATGATCCGAGTCTGCCAGGTCGTCTTAATCTGATCCTCGAGAGCGCTCTCATCATGGACGGTTCCCGTCCGGGAGAATGCCTGACCAATGATATCATTCTTCGTAATCTGCATAAGGTCCTTCATCCTGATGACGTGATTGAGGACACTGCCAATGTCCCGATAGAGTCGGTGCGCGGCGAGCACCCCATCAACGAATATGGTGGAAATGATGTGTATCTGTACGGTGGCTTCCCGTATTTTTTCATTTATGGAAAGGGCATCCCTCTGAATTCGTCCGCTCTGGTGAAGCCGCTCGCCAGACATCTTTTGCTCCAGGGTAGCTGCAGGTTCGCTCACGACGCACGATTTCAGTACCTGATCTTCAATCAGCTGCATCGTCATACAGCTGCTAGAACTGTTGCTTTTCATATCAGAAATAATACGGATGTGATTCGTCGTTTTATCGCAATTACCCGTCAGGAAGGGTTCAGGGCTCGTTTGGCAAAGGCCGCGCGCGACCCGGAGTCGGACCACGCCAAGGAATTGATCACCCTTTTAAGTCCCTTGATAGCCAACCTGGGAAAATCTTTACCCTACAGCAATGCCGCCAGAAAGAGCTCCTTCTCGCATTTTCTCGGTTCGAATCTGCGCTTTGGTGGCGGCTTTTGGTTCCTCACTTTGGCGATAGACGATAAGAACCATACGCTTTGTCTACGAGGGAGCAAAGCCTCCGGCAGCAACAACGGATTTCCGGCGGAAGATTGCGGTTTCAGGGAGGCTCTGCTCAAGAACGAGCAGAAGTACAGGGCTGCTATGGCCAAAGCTGAGGCTGCTGACGAGAAATCGCGGCTCGCCTCCTTGGCGGCAGAAAATGCGACTAAGGCATGCAGTGTGCCGGGCATCGATGCGATTCAGTTGTCAGAGCTTCAAAAAGCTGCCGCAGCTGCTTCCGATCTCGCAAAGGCAGCCATAGCAGAAACCCTCATAGCAGACAAGGAGCTGGATACTGCCCAAACCTTTGCTACTGCCAACTTCGAGCTGCCTATTCCGATCGACGATGTATCTCTCTTGAAACTGGTGGCTGACAATCCAGTCTCCGCTACCATGCTTTTCAAGCGGCTGTTTGATGCAATACTCTCCACGTTGCTTGGCATACAGAATCCGTCTGCGGATGCCAAATGCACACAGAATATGCCCATCAACCATCCGAACCGCAGGGGTATACTGGGCATCGTGACTGATTTTTTGAGCAATATTGAGTGCAATGGCAGAGGCGTTTTGCATTTTCACGCTGTTGTGGTCGCTATCATCAATTCGTATATCATTCAGCATATGGTTCATTCTCCGATTCTGATGCAAAAGCTTGCAAAAATCATCGATTCGATGGTTTGCTCTGAGTTGCCAATCAAGTTTCATCTTGAGACCATCATGCGCAAGGACTATGGCATTCCAGCGGAGGAAACGAATCAGATTTTTGTCATACCGTTCAGCCCTCTCAGCGAGCCCGCGAAATTTGACAATCATGTCTTCTGCTGCGCATGCCACACACAGATTCATCTATCCACACACACGAACTCGTGTGTGAAATATCCGCTCCAGTACTGCAGGTACTGCAAGGGTAGTGTTTTTGCGATAAAGACTGCGGCAAGCCTCGTCGAAATCATCGATCTGGACCCTATTGATGACTGGGATCCGCAACGACGCGCAAGAAGGAGTAAAAAGGGAATGTTTCCTACTGAGCACGACTTCAAACTTATCAGCCCCGTTCCAGAGCCGCCTCCTCCAAGACCGCCAACGTATGATAATCCAATCAGGCAGATCGACACGCGCCCGATCACTTTGCTGGTCAAGAGAAGAGGGCCAGATGCTATGAAAGCAGAGTTCGATCGTTTGAACGATGGCCCTGAACTGTCCGCTGACTTCGACATGATAGAATGCCTGGACCATCCTTTACTGAAGGACGTTGACGACTCGATCAAGCAACGGATTCGCGATCTGACGAGAGAGCAGCGTTATGAGCTCAAAAAGCGCATCCTTGAAGGAAATATGTGGGCGACAGAATTCTCGAAGCCGTTGTTGGCTGCCTCAGGATGTAATGAGGCCTTGTATCCAATGGGAACCGGAACCAGCGCGAAGGCTATTTTCATATATATCTGTCTATATGTATGCAAACACAGCACACAGATCTGTTCGATACTGACCCTCCTTTATGATGCGAAGCAGCATGTGGATAAATATCCCTCTACCGCGAATGATCCTGGCCCTGAGCGTGACACGCGCCATTTCTTTCAGCGTGTCTTGAACAGAATATCCGGGAGCGCAGAGTATTCTGGAATGCAGGTCAATGCGCATTGGCTGGGTCTTGACGCTGAATTTAAGATGCACCTAAAGGCCTATGTATTTGCTGAATCGGCTATCAACTACGTGCTGCGACACAAACGCCTACTGCCAGATATCGCTGATGACGACGCTCTGGACGGCGATTACCTTCCGGGTTCTGATTCTGATCATTCATTTGGTAGCAGCGGTGTGTATTCTTCTGATAGTGATGATGGCAGAGCTTCAGAGTCAGATTGCTCTGTCGATCTTGACGCAGGATTGCCTCCTTTGCTCCCTATTCAGGAAGAAGAGACTATCTTACCTAGACTCGCTCTCACAGATGATGCTGAATTCGGGCCTCGTGGTGTCAGTATTATCCTATCATCCATTTCTGAGGAAATGGTCGATGAATCGGATCCTATGCCAGTCGAAGTCGATGATTCGGATGATGAGCCTGCTGATATTCCTCTAAATTTTGTCACATCTGATGTGGGAGGAGAGCAGACGGAACGGAAAAATCGATTCGAAAATATTGCGAAACGAATGATAATGAAATCCGGATCCGTCCAAGTTCTGCTTGATAAAAATGGAAAACCAGGCGTGCCAGATCAGGCCGAAGATTTCCACTTCAAGCCGTCCGTATTCAGCGCATATTCGCTCATTGAATACGCATGCACCACCAAAAGGGTGTTGATTAAATCCAAATCAGATGAAACGGATCCTATTCAAGACAGCGACCACGAAGACAATGAGGACGACGACGCAGATGGCGTCGATTCTGACGACGTAGACGATGCTGCAACAAATGTTGTCCAAGGCGCAAGCCCTATGGATACCGGCGTTGCGCCCGATGACGCAGCTGATAAAAACATAAAGCGAGGAAGAGGTCGTCCGTCTCTGTTGAAGTATGACTTCAAAACGGAGCATAGATTCCACGGCCTAAATGGACTGGTGATACAATCCCAACATGCTATACCTATCATCATAAGCAGAACGCCACCGTTTCCTGGGCCTCGACCAATTCAACTCACAGATGTATGGAGAGCAAAAGCTAGACGTTTTGCCGCCCATATCCTGACCGTCTATCGTCCCTGGGATGGTGAGGACGGTCTTCCCAAATCTCTGACGTGGATGTCTTTCTGTGAATGGTACGCTGAACTTCAGGCCTCTGATTCCATCATTGATCGTACCAGACACGCCTTTGTCACAATCGCAGCGCATAATTTACGGTACAACAACGCAGCGGCTAAATTGCTTCGTCTGCATAGGGCCAGCAAGGCCACCAGATGGAAAGATCTTGCAGCCAAGTTGCGCCCCAAGGCGTGTTTTTTTCATGCCGAAAAAGATGATAAGGATGTTGACGTACCTTCAGATGCCACCTACCGAGAAATGCAGCTTGCGATGAACGAGCTGCTTCATATGGCGTCGCCTAAATCGTCATCTGACGAACGATTCGAGGCCATGCTGAAAGAAACCCGTAAGTCAATCGAGGCAGTTTTCCCTGTCATGGATCGCACTGGCGATGCTGCGCACTCAGATATGCCTGGATCTTATGACCCTGATAACGATCCTAAGTCGGCCTTACTATCATGTCTCAATTGTTTTGATGTGGAAAATGTTAAGCGTGTGCATGAAGAAAATCTTTCGGTGCTTGACAAGAAGGCCTCAATGAAAAAGCCATCAAACTCATCGTCCAGATCGAGTCGAAAGAAACGGCAGCCTAAATCGAACAAACCTTCTGGTCCTGATAACGATACCTTGTGGAGCGAGCAACAGCAGGCGATCATTGACTGCGTGTCGGACTATCTACAAAGAGTTGCAGTTTGGCGTGAGCATGGATCCCTGCCAGATGATCTTCCGATCGCTCCCAAATTGCTGCTGTTTGGAGGCCCAGGTACTTACCCTCTCCTTTGTGAATTGCTGCCTTTTGTAATTCATATTTTGCAATCAGGGGTTGGGAAAACTACTGTTCTGACAGAGATCACCAAAATGTGTGAGGAATACTCGATACCTCTCTCGTGCGCTGCATACACCGGCGTTGCTGCCGGTTCCTTGCGATATGGAGTAACAATCCATTCTGGTTTCGGAATACCCATCGATATCAGCGCCAACTCAGATGAAAATCTCGACTGCCTATCGAAAGAAAGATTGAATACCCTTCTCGCGGACCTAGAGGAGGCATTATCCACAGGGGTTCCCTTTGCAGCCATAATAGACGAAATCAGCATGATAACAGGTATTGTAGCAACATGATTGTGATTCTGGACTATTCTGATGGCTGCTGATTTTCTTTGTTTCGGGCAGCTTCTATGCTAGGGCATGTGCTTCGGAGAATTCAAGAATTCAATTCAAATCTGGGAAAGGAGCCTTTGCCTGGACTGATGATCATGTGCGGCGATTTTCATCAGATTTCTCCAGTGTCGGGTACGTATTTCTTTTACACTTTGGCCTGAAAATTCAATTGTATCATGTTTGTGTCACCAGGGACTCCAATATTTGAAACCGTTCTGCGAATGTTTATTGAACACGAGACTTACTTGCCAGCCTCACCAATTGAGCGAGGCGCTGAATTCTTCCGCAATCTCAAGTTGTTTCGACTGGATAAGCAGCAGCGTGCAACTGATGCCTTGCAGGCCGACACAATAGCCCAACTGCGAACATTCGATCCGTTGGTGTATCCAATTACCAAGCCTCTTATGGATCGATACAAAACAATGACAGCAGAAGATGTTCGCTCCAGTTCTCGATGGGACAATACCCCGACCGTGGTGCCCCTCAACATTCTCCGTCATGAATACAACAAGATTCGAATGATTATTTATGCAAAAAGTTATGGTCAGCCAATATTGTGCTGGAGAAATATCCCGACGGGAAAGGAGGCCGGTGGCCTCAGTCAAGAAGAGCTGAATCTCTTGTTTGCATCGCATCCTGCTCTGTGCGGCTACTTTATTCTGGGTATGGTTGTCTTCCTCAACGATAACATCAACGTCAAAAAAAGGTGAATTGTGATCGATATCATCCGCTATGCTGTGTTTTACGTATTTGAATTTCAGGATATCCAACGGAACAATGTCCTACCTGCACAGCATTACGCTCGATCCGCGAGAAAATGACGCTGATATTCGTGACAAAATACGAAACGCTCGTCCAGGAGACATAATTTGTCTCAAGTTTCCACCGTTGTCCGTGAATGTGCGGCTTGCTGTCAATGAGAGCATCCCACTGGATCTGCTTGACTCGCTTTCTGTCGATGAGCCAATTGTCCCAATTTTCATGAGGACGCGATCAAAGTATGAGCCCATCCGTCGGTGGGAAGTCCTTCATCGCATTGAAGAAGTCGAAGGAATCCGGTATCGTGGCATTGGATACGATATTGGCCTTGCATGCACATTTGAAAAAAGTCAAAGCAAGACCTTGGAGTCTGTCATCCTGGATTTCAACCTGTTTCCGAGGATGTCGCTGGCATTTGAAAAGGTGTTGGTTGGCTTCTCTCGAGTCAAGATGGTCGATGATGTCCGAATTATGCCCCTTCTTGAAGGCCAGACATTCGATCATTTATTTCGGCTAAAACCGAATCCAAGAATGCTGTGTTGGATTGCTGGATATGGTCCTGACGGCATTTTCGACATCAACAAAGTTAGAAGGGCTCTAGATAATTTACTAGTACCAGCTGCTGGGCGATCCAAACCCAAGAGGACTGCACGCAATCCGTTCACAGCATCGCCCAAGGAAAAGGGTCCTGCACCGCGCCCAAAGCCCAAGCCTGCTGCCAAAGGCGTTGCTGATCCTTCCGATGTCCCTGCTGATCTCCCAGATTCTAATAGCCGGAAGAGTAAAGAGCGGTCGTCATCCTCTGTAGCAAATCGACACCTCGACCTTATGGGCCAATCTCGTGTTACAGTCACCGTGACGTTCAGACTTGATCGGCCCATCCCTCAGACCAAGGACAAGGATTTCAATGCGTTTTTCATTGCCCCTGATGGTGACTGCATGTTCACATCTGTTATCCAGCTTCTCAAGTTGGAAATGACAATTGCAGCTCTTCGAAGCATGGTTGTTGATCGTATAGAAAGCTTTCCGGTTACTGGACGTATTGGCGCCATCAATGAGCACATGCTGCGAGATCCTTCATGGCAAAACGAGCGACAATTTCAACTTGAGGAGCTTGTTGATGCAGACGGGACTCCTCAAGAAGTCATTACTGAAGTTCTATTGGACCCAATGAACCAGTCCGATGTGGGAAGTGGCCGTCTCGTCTCCTTATGGACACGGTACCAGAAAGATATGAGGTCCAAGGCATGGGCTGGATACTCTGAACTGTCAGCTGTGATAGATATCTTCTCTGTGAACATCATTGTTTGGGAACTGTTGCCTCCTAATGTCTTGACTCCAAATCGTACTGTCCGACAAATCTCTCCAGTGCGCTGTCCTGGCGGCTCTGCAAAAACCCTGCACCTCCTGCTGGTGAACAAGAAGCATTACGAAATCACAGGTCAGACTAAGCCCATTCATGCAATAAGCCTTTAATGGTTATACTTAATGGATTGTTTCACAGACATTCCCAGTACCTACCTGCCACCAATTACTCGAGCATCAGATCGCACCCGATAATGACTGGGCGCAGACAAGCTTGGGTGATCACCTTGATTTGTGATGTATTTGGCCCTTTGAATTTTGATGATTTTACTGTTGACGAAAATGATGTTTTCCATCCATAAACAATTGACACATATACCTATATTTCACAGGACAACAACCACCTCTGCAACTACAATCACCAGATTCACCACAAATCCTACTTCCGTCTACCTACAACCTTGTTTCACGAGTCCGAGTCAGTGCATACTTAGTACCCCCGCCCTTCGCCCGCCCGCCCTGTTGGCGCCCGTCTGCCCGCCTGGCGCAGCTCCCTGCAGGCCCGGCCGACGCCCGCCCACCCTCTCGGCTCTCGCCCTTCCGACTCTCGCCAGCCGGGCCGGCGCCCGGGCAAGCGCCCACCCGCGGCGACCCGCCCGCCCGGCTTCCACCCGCCCGGCCGCTCGGCATCCGCATTACAACGCTCATGCTGGGCGCCAACACCAACCTGCCTGTGCACTGGTTCAGCGATGAATCGGCATCGGCTTGACATCCTAGATGCCGCACCGGTCTCCCGCCAACACATGCTGTTACACATCCACAGAGCACTCTTTGTGACTTTTCTGACACAGATTTGGCATTGGCACTTGACTGCCAGCCCAAAGCCCGCACGGCCAGAATCTGCCCGCTCGCCAGACGCTAGCCTTGTCAGCTGGTGATTCAGAGTCCCATCTGCTTCGAACTTGCTGTGCCCGTGTATTCTTGATATGACCCTACCGCCGGTCAGCGGCGGTCACAGCTCGCACGCCCGGACAGGGTCGGCACCGGCCCGGCCCGCCGTCACGGTGACCAACGGACATTTCAAGTTGGTCAAATGCTCCCCTTGGTGTTAACTGCCGCTGCAGCGGCCAACTGTTTGCGTTGGCTGCAGACAGCCTGCCAGTGGACAGCTGACTGTCAGCTGTTGAGCTCGTGCAAGACTGACACCGTTTAAGGGCCGTCCGATGTTTCCTTCAACTTCAAATGTGAGGCGGGGGGTTGGGGAGGAGGGGTGGGGATTCCGATTCAGTAGGCTGAGAGGGACCAACACAAAAATTGGTTTCCGGTGTTGGTTTTGGTGGTTTTGGTTTTGGTGGTGGTAAATGAAAAAAATTGGAAGCCTTTCGAAGTGAAGAGTTATTTGGCGTTTGGAAAACCCGAAGCCG
>Ga0214257_1000617_pt1 | contig 9755 bp, 11 predicted proteins | sample TroBogypolimnion_23_FD_153095 | JGI IMG/M metagenome (GOLD analysis project Ga0214257, IMG submission 153095) | Freshwater microbial communities from Trout Bog Lake, WI - 18AUG2009 hypolimnion | ecosystem: Environmental > Aquatic > Freshwater > Lake > Hypolimnion/Profundal zone | place: Trout...
TGTTCTATTTGTTGTATATCTGCTGCAGCATCTTTCCAAACCAAATCATAGTCTGTTTTGTCGATAATATCTTTGCGAGATAAGCCAGCTACTTCAGACATATATTTGTTGCAACCCAAATATTTACCAGATACATCCTTCCAATAAATACTAATTGGAACAGCATCTAATATACGGTAAAAACTATCATTATAATCTGGTTTATCTTCCATAAATTAACTCCATTAAATCATTCTAAAATTAAATGTCCTTGATTAGTGGCCACAAGGTTTTTTTCTCTATCTCTGTACAAATCTATAAAAAACGGAATCGCCTTATGATAAACAAGTAATGACGAATTTACACCTAGCATGCTAGGTGTATCAAGATAAAAAGGCAATTCACCTAATAGATAATTAAAGGCGGTTTCAAGGACAAAATCAGAAATACTATCAGTATAATTTTTTAGAACTTCTTTACACGCAGCTAAACATTTTTGTTTGAACTCCGGATCCTGATTGTATCTTTTTAGACATGAGTTATATAGATCCTTGTAAACTTGGTTTTCAGGTAATTTACCACATAAAGCTATAATTTTTTTTTGATATATTTCTTCGGGTATCTGCAGACTTAAGAATGCTCTAGTCAGTTTGTTACGTAGGCTATTCCAATTTAGCCTTGTTTTCTTTTTTGCTTTATCTACAGGATAACCTATGGCTAAAAAATTCTGTTGAAACAATGTATCTGCTGTCAATATATGAAAATCTTTAAATTCTGTATGTCCCCAACGAATCAATTCAGTTATTTTTTCTTCAGAGTAATAGCTATTTAAAGGGCTAATACCGATAAGCACATGCTCTCTTTTTTCCAATATTTCTTCGCATCTTGATGAAGCGGGGATTTCTCTCATATGCTCAGCTAAAAAACTCGATAAAAATATTTATTCCAAGGTTTATTCTACCTGTTTGTTTGCATATAACCAAGTGCTTTTCCCAATTTCCCTCCCAATTTTTTTGTAAAGTCTATATCTTTTCTCTATCGTGGATAGCGTATAAGGAAAATTTAGATTTTAGCGTTTAATCAAATGTTTTTTGATAAAATACTCTCCATACAAAATAAGATTGTCCCATTCTGCAGGACTTATGTGCTCAAGCATTCTAAGATCAATGCCGGCTAACTCGGGATGGCATTCTTTTATAACACGCATAATTTCTTTTGATTGCCAGTAAATGATGCAGGCCATGTGTTCAGCGACAATCATAATTACCTAGCGTCTTTACGTAGGTGTCATCCATCCGTCATCTTAAACCAGTTTGCTTTTTATATTTCTTACGAAACTCCTTTTCCAGCAATGGTGCATATTCTATCAGCCACCGGTTGAGAGTAGCATGGTCTACTACCATTCCTCTTTCCTTGAGCATCTTCTTCAATATTTTGATAACTCAGCGAATATGCTACATATCAACGTACTGCTATTAACATAAATATGTGACTCTTTACAATAAACTCAAAATTATTCTTTCATTAAGGTATTATAAAAAGGCGTAGAAAGCAAGACACTCAGCAATAAATATTTTGCAGAGTGCTAACTCTGGTTTGTACGTACTTTGAGTATCATTTTGGAGCTAAACTTCCGCTAATAAATATTAGCAGCGGTTTTTTATCTTGCATACTTGAAAAAATTAAGTAGTTATTTTTTATATATAATCAGGCGGTTATGGTTAATAAAAATAATCGCCCTCTCCTTCTCTCATCAATTTGTATCCAAAATTAACCCCAATGCACATCGAATATTGACCATCTACTTGTAATAAAAAATCATTTCAAATCAAAATAAAATCAGCAAATATGTAAATATTCGATGCAGCTTTTCGTCCCAAAGGGTCAATTTCTCCTGAAAATTAACCGCTACTCAAATTAAACGAAGTTTTGTACCCTGCCCTTTGAAAATTAAGACATAAAAAATAATTTGTTTATATTTACCTGTTGTGATAATTAATAATAGATATAAAATTTATTTGCATATTTTAAGTTTTTCTATATTATTTGCATATATCTTAAAAACACCTATTGGAGACAATAATGCCAGAGTCACTTCCATTACAACCTAAGATGTCAATATCACAGGCGGCTGAATTTTTAGGTGTCTCCCCACAAACCGTACACTACCAAATTAAAGGGAAAAACCTTAGTTGTCCTAAAATGGGAAATAAAATATACATAACCCATTCTATAGCGAAACAACTTTTCAATTTAAAATTTAATAGAAGAATTATCGTTGGCCAAATTGTAAAGGGAGGTACCGGTAAAACAACCACAATCCATAACATATCGTGCTGCGCAAACGCTTATGGGGCAAGGGTATTAGCGATAGATATAGACCCTCAAGCCAATCTTACTGATGCTTTTAATTATGATTCGAGTGAAACTCCTGTATTAATTGACTTTGTAAAAAACGAAGCAAAACTACAAGCCGGTATCGTTAATATAGCCGATGGGTTAGACCTTATTCCCAGTAGAATCGAAAACGTAGTTGTTGATAGTCATTTGATATATGAAAAAATACCATTACATACTTTCTTTAGCGAGCTTTTATCTCCAGTTATCGATAATTACGATTTTATTTTTATAGATTGCCCTCCCACTCTTGGTTTGAGTGTAACTGCTGCTGCTCTATTTTCTGATATTGTCATTGCCCCGCTAAACCCTGATAAATTCAGCGCAAAAGGATTGAAAATTCTCAAACAAGAGTTTTTAAATTTAAACAGAAGATATAAAAAGGAAATTAATTTTAAAGTATTCTTAAACAAATTTAGTAGTAATACAATCCTTTCTGAAAAAGCGGTGGCAACCATAATAGCAGACCCTGACATGGAAGGAAAAACCATGCAAACTGCTGTTAGGCTTGTACAAGAAGTCCCTCGCGCTACTGATACCAATAAAAGTCTATTTGATGATTTAAGAAAATCATCAGTACGAGATGATTTTGATAGATTAACAAGAGAGTTGCTTGAAATATGCCCCAATTAAAAGACATTGTTGCAAAAAAAAAATATAAAAAATATCGTCCATGGGATTTAACTGGTGATAACTCCCCTCTTCCGTCATTTGAGATCGATGAAGAAACAACTGGATTTGAATTGTTAAAAAACATTCCAAAAAATCATCAAGATACAATCAATTATAAAAAACCAACTGTAGCATATTCTACCATTACAATTAATAACGCTAAATGTAATGACCATCAAAATAGGAACAAATATACAAATAGCGATCAGAATGGGTATCAAAACAGAGATCCAAATAGCAATCAAAATGGATATCAAAATAGAGATCAATGTGTAAAAAGGGATCAAATGGGGGATCAAATAAGGGATCAAAATAAGAGTCTAAATAGAGATCAAAATGAAGATCAGAATGGGTATCAAATTAAAAGTATTCATTATCCAAAGATTATATTAAAAAGTCTCAGGGGATATCAGCTAACAATTTTTAATTATTTAATAAAACATTGCTTAGTAAATGGTAAAACGGAAACCGAGCCTTTGTTGCTAGATGAGATGTCTAAAACTACTGCAATACAAAAAAATGCGGTAAAAACCGCAATAGCAAGGCTTTTAGAAAAACAATTAATAGTTAGATTACATGGAAAAAAGGGAAGATCAGGATACCAATGTTTTTGTATAAAAGAAGAAATTCGTAGTAATTGGCTTGAAATGGGGATCAGAATGGATATCAAAACAGGATGCGAAAAAGATATCGAAATAGACAGTAGTAGTAGTTTAAATATATATAAAACTACTACTAACAAGGTACAAAATATAAATCAACCACAACTTCCTACTGAATGGCAACAACTTGATTTAGAACCCCTTGCTATAATTGGGTTTTCAAAAGTTCATTTATCTCAAATAACATCACAAAATAAATTATCACCTGAAATGGTACAAGATTCAATTTATGCTTTTGCTTTTGATTTACAAGAAAATAATAAGGCAAAAACCATCAAGGGCGATATGATAAATTTTTTCATGGGTATTTTGCGTACTGGAAGGATTTATACATTTCCCAGCAACTATGAATCCCCTCAAGATAAATCGCTACGTCTTTACCGAGAAAGTAAGCGAAAAATAGAACAGGAGAGGGTGGTTGCAGAAAAGGAAGCTATAAATCTAGCGTTCAATGAGTGGTTTACCAAACTCACCAATGTGCAAAAAATAGAACTTTTACCAGAGTTGCTTCGTCATAATACGAGCAGCGAGAAATTAGGAAAAAGTAAAATACTAGAAAGTTCCGCACGGACCCATTTTGAAACTGAAATATGGCCAGATGTAAAGAATGGTATAACAAAACAAAAGCAGTAATAAATAAAGGAGATATTGTTATGCGAAGCGATTTTTTAGCAAGAGAATCTAGCTCTAGAGTTGAGATCTTATCATGGAAAGCCATCAAAGCCGAACTACAGCAAGTTAACTCAATGTTAGCGCAAGCGATAGAGGATATTAATTTAAAAGAAGAAGTTAAATTTTATAAAATAACCTACCAATATGGAACTGAGATTTTTAATAACGGAGTGCTACAAATTCCCTATAAAGGAACTATGGTATCAATTCATGATAATTCGTTGCCTGCAGAATATAAAAAAAATTTGGGCTATGAACCTTTTCCCTTTGGATTGGTTTTAAAAAATAGTATTACCAATATCATAAACTTTCCTGATAGATCGGTGCCAGTAACAGTTTTTAAACCCGGACAATTATTTGGCTTGTGGGAGCTATTTGATAATCGCTCGTCATTGTTAAGTAAGCAACAGTGGAATATATACTCCGGAGCAGTACCAATTTTTTCTACAACAAAACTTTCAAATCATAAAAAATATCAAATTATAAAAAAGAAATATAATTTAAAAACAAAAATGCCGGACACATCCAACGAACAATTTTTATTATTTAAAGAATTAATTAACCATCCTAGTGTTGAATGTAATTGGAGCTCCTCTGTTCTATTTTTTTGTAAAGAGTTTAGAGATCAAATAACAGAAAAAAACTTATGGCAAGAAGTGCAAAACTTTTTTCTTAAGTATGCGTGGAAACAATCTCTTATTTGGCGCTTTGATAGCATGCACAGAATTGTGTGGGATATCTTTTTTGAATCGCTAATTAAAAATAATTTTAAAAATTTCGAAAGCCAAATGTCAATACTAAAGCATATTACAAAAGTTTCTTATGGAGCTTTACCATTTTTTATTTTTGATGACCAAAAACAGGCGGCAGCACCAACGGATATAATAAAAGAAATCTTAATTGACGAATATAAAACAGAATTTAATCCTTCTATTGTGCTTCCATGGCACTTAACTAAAGACGATTGTTGTAGTGGTTATTATTCTATTCTCTATCCGACATTAATTGGAAAAATGTCGGTAAATAAAACAGAAAAAACATCTATTGAGATAGCAAGAAATATTTTCGATTTATATACTTTCGTCAATGAAAAGCACAATAAGGATGGAGTTTATCCATTTTTGGAAAAGACGCGATTGCTTTTTTTTCACCCAAAGCATGATGAAAGCCAAAAACTGTTATTGGCTTCAGAGCTTCCTAAATATGATTCAAGCATAGTAAAGCTACCCAAGAAATATGGTAAAAGCACTTTGCCGTTTAATGAAAATGGTACGTTTTACAACGGGCTTATAAAAATTTCTATAGGTCATAATTAAACTAAATCTCAAAGTAAGGTTCTTATTGGGGAGTATATTTAGTGTTTTTCTGGTATAAAACACCAATAGCACAAAGTATAGATAAAATATAAATGTTGATTTATCAAAGAAATGAGAGAAAAAATGACAAAAGAGCAAGAAATTTTCATGCGTTATTTTCGCAAGAAAAATTTCCTTGGAAGTGGCAACAAATTCCCATATAGTTAGCACAATGAAGTATTACGTTGTGTGAAATTGTGAACATTAGATTTACCAACGAGGGTAAAAATTTATGGAAGAAAACAGCAATCAATCAGTATTTTTAAGGCAATTTAATATGTATTTACCATATTATGCCCAATTTGGGCAGGACAAGTATTTAAACGAAGAGGTTTTTAAAAATAAGAGGGGAGGGGTTTTTGTAGAGATAGGAGCATACGATGGTATTACGCTAAGCAATACATACTTTTTTGAAAAAGAGATGGGATGGACGGGCGTTTGTGTGGAACCTATACCAGAGCGTTTTTCTCAATTAAAGACCAATAGAAAATGTATTTGTCTTAATACTGTGGTTTCTGACAAAGTTGGGATGGCTAGTTTTATACATGTAACTGGCGGTGATAGGTATGAGTTTATTGAAGATGGAGAATACCCGAAAATAAAAGGCAAAGAACATACGGAGATGTTGAGCGGTCTTTTAGATTACTACAACCAGAATCATATAAAACTAATAGACAAGGAGATCAAGGAGCTTGGTGGTGATAAAAGAGAGACCGACATGGAGTGTGTTTTAGCGGAAGAGGTTTTTAATAAATTAGAAAAAGCAGATATTGATTATTTATCAATAGATACAGAAGGAAGTGAGCTTGCTATTTTAAAGACTATAGATTTCGATAAATTTAATATTGATGTCATTGGATTTGAAAATTTATATCCAACGCATGAAGAAGAAGAGATTATGAGCAAGAACGGGTACGGGTTAATTAAACGGCTTGGATATGATGTAATTTATAGGAAACAACGCTAGTCGATTGGTCAGGAAAGTGGTAAGTTATCAGCATTATTTGATATCTATTATTGGAAAAAATATGCCGAAAAAAACCACAGAAAACACAAAAGGAAGACGCGATGAGCTTAAGGGTCTTTTAGCAGGACAAGAAACAAAGAAAAAATATAGAGAAAAAAAAGATATAGTTTTAAGTTTCAAGGTGCAAAAAGAAGTACAGGATGATTTGAACAACCTGATGGAAGAGGTTAATAAAGAGCTTAATATAACAATTAGCAAAGCAAGCTTTTTAGAGCTATTAATAAAGGATGCAATAAAGAAAGGATCTACAGAGTTCGTAAAGCTTATAACAAAAAAATAAAGCTTTACACAAGTGTAGTCTATGCATTATACTTACTTTAGTAAGTTATGGTGAGATATGAGTAGGACGTATAAAAAACCCCGGTTGAGCTAGAACTCAACCGGGGCACATAAAGCAAGAGGAGTAACCCATGTTAGTAAGTTTTACAACCTGCATGCTCAGTAACGTAAGTTACCATGCGCTAAAGATTTTGCCAAATTTTTTTAATGTAAATCCCTTCGGGATATTATCCCATACATCTAGTGAGTCTTGCTGTACCTCATTGAATTATTTACAAAAAAAGATTGTTCGCTTACACCAAATTGGCAAAAAAGGAGTTTTGCTATGATTCCAATTAAATCAACAATAGCTACAGAAGACGGTTACTACTCAAGAACTAATAATTTAACCGCGGCACCTTCTTGGAGGTCACATGGCAGCACTACAAATAATATAATTTCTTTAATTCAACAAGACGATAAGGATATGACTACTTCCTCAAACATTTCAAAGGAAGGATCAGCTGCGATTCATAGAGAAATAGTAGAGACGGCTAAAAATAAAAACACAGAATTGGAACAAAAAAACGTTAAGAATCACAATCCTTTTTTAAGTATTGACGTTATCAAAAAAATGCTCACCGAAATTCTTTCTAAAACCAGGCTATCAAAAGAGGAGCTCGCAACCAAGCTGCAAATAAGCACAGAAGATCTTATAAGTCTTATGAAAGGCAAGAGCGAGCATCTAATCCCGAAAATTAATCTTCCGCTGATAAAGATTTATTGCAAAATAAATTCACAATAAACCACAAACCAAAATCAACTTAATATTAGGAGAGCGTATGAGCATAAAAAATTTAAATGAAAAAGAAATGTCCCAAATATCTGGAGGCATTATAGGCTACGCAGTAATAGGTGGAGCTGTTCTTGCGGCAGGAGCTGCCATGTACTTCGGTAGGGAAGACCTTTTAGCAAGCGCATGGGCGGGCGCAAAGGAAGGAGCAAAGATGGTAGGGATCGGCATGGCTTCGGCAGCCGGAGCAGTAAAAAATACTGTAACCGGATTATATCACTGGGTTCGGGGATGTCAGGAGGTCTATACAGAAAATTGCACCCCTAACAACGATCCCCTTATCGTAGCATTAAAAGGCAATTGCGAAACTAGTTATAAAGTAACCTGCTAATTTTGCGATAAAGCAGTTCTGCATACTTTAAACGAAGTGGGTCGAATAGAGTACGCAGCTAAAACCAGTTACCTATGAGCTCTTATTAAAACATGATGCTTTTAGTTTAGAAAAATATGAGAATAATTTTAAATCATTTTAAAAACCTTACTCGCATGCGGATAGTCGCAGAAATACTAATCTTATTTTTAGCTACAAGTATAATTTGTGGCTGTACGGTCCGCGGTACTTTTTATCAGCAAAAAGAGAAAAAGCAGATTTTCCAGAAAAGATCAGAGCAAAATTATTTACTCTGCAATAGTTGTATAAATCCTACAAAAATTAACTTTAACCAATCTCCAAAGGAGGAGCCATGTTTAGTCGCAAAATAAAAAAAGTATGCACTGTTGTTCTAAAGTCATCATATATGTTACCGGTTATTGGTGTATTCGCACTTATGGGGCTTGGTTTCTCTACGGCAGCATTTGGAGTGGATCACTTAGCAGGTGTTATGACCTCAGTAAAAGAAAACTTTGGAGCCGACTCTACTTTTATAAAAATCATGTATCTTGCGGAAATTATTGTTGGTGGCTATACCTGGCATAAGACAAAGAACCCTGCAGCCGTAATCGGAATAGTAATTTTGGCCCTATTTGTAAACTTTGCAATTACTAAGTGGGTTGTATAAGCGTATAGAATTACATGAGTAACGATAATAAATATTTCATATGCAAAAGACTGGACGAGCCCAAAAGATATGTTGGTCTAACGCTAGATGAGTTTGTACCAATAGTAATTGTTAATGCAGTATGTTTTTTTCTTGGGAGCCTGATAACAGGATTTGTTTTATCAGGCGGTCTTTGGCTCTTGCTCAAGCATTTTAAAAAAGGGCAGGGGCCTGGATGGTTCTTAAACCTACTTTATTGGCATCTGCCCTTACATCATTTGCAAGGCGTAATATTTGTTAAAACACCGCCAGCATCTTTGCGGCATTGGCTTAGTTAATGGAGCATTATGGATTTTAAAGCAGCACAGACTAGTATTCAAGACCTCTCTGACAAGCTTCGCTACATGCGTCTAATAAGCATTGGACTGCTTGCGTCCAATGTTTTCTTAATCTTTTTGGTGTGGTGGTCTTTAGCGCATCAAGAAAGAATTATTGTACCTGTAGATGTAAAAGAGGCATTTACAATTAGTGGAAGCAGAGTAGATGCCAGCTATTTAAGACAGATGGCGATCTTTTTTAGTAGCGCGCGGCTAAATATAACCTCAAGCAATGTTAAAGCAAATCACAAAATTGTTCTGCAGTACACCGATCAAGAGCTCTATAACAAGTTTGTCTCAATATTAAGCACCGAAGAGGAAGAAATCATAAAGCAAAATATTTCTGCGGTTTTTTATCCGGAAGAGGTTATTCCCGATCCACAAAAGATTACCGTATTAATTAAAGGAACTATGGCTCGATTTGTTGGCAATGTTCCACTGCCAACAGTTAAAAAGAATTATTTAATTAAGTTTAGTTACCGAAACGGAAATTTAAAGATTACCGAATTTGCCGACGTATCTGAAA
>Ga0214257_1000622_pt1 | contig 9738 bp, 10 predicted proteins | sample TroBogypolimnion_23_FD_153095 | JGI IMG/M metagenome (GOLD analysis project Ga0214257, IMG submission 153095) | Freshwater microbial communities from Trout Bog Lake, WI - 18AUG2009 hypolimnion | ecosystem: Environmental > Aquatic > Freshwater > Lake > Hypolimnion/Profundal zone | place: Trout...
TCTCTCCGTGATTTCTTTTGAAGACTCTAAAATGTTTAAGAATATTATTTATAAAATATTATTTCTTCAAGAAAATAGGTCTTTGAGATAATTCACGGAATAGCGAAGCATAGAAGACCAAGAATAAGTATTTGAATTTAGCAATTGCAAAAGAGCGAACGTAAGGCTGTGGGGGTATCGCGAAGCTGTGGGGGTCACGACCCCCTATTTTTGAGATAATATATATATTTTTGATGTATTTTTGTTTCTACATGTCGCAAAGGACTGCATTTATAAGTTGATCCACAAGGACAATTTATAACTGGTTTATTCTTAAGACCTGATAATATTTTCTCTCTATTATCTGAATAATAATTATGTGATTTTAATAATATTTTTTCTTTATTATTAATATATTTTTGTTGTATTTTTGTTTTTTTATTATCGGTCTTTATCTCTGGTTCATTCTTTATTTTTTCATTTTCAATCTTTAACTCATCAACTACCATAAGTAACCGATTATATTTTATTTCACTATTTTCAAGTTTTATTGTTAGATTTTCTTGAAGTAATAAATTATATCTTTCTTTATGATTATTATCCTCTTTTAATTTTTCTTGAAGTAATAAATTATATCTTTCTTTATGATTATTATCCTCATTTATTTTTTCATTTTTTATTTCTTCCAACTCTTCAAGTAATACTGTATATTTTTCCGGAGTAAATTCTATTTCTTCAATTATCTCTCTAATGGTTTCATCTATTTTATCTATCTCGGATCTCAATAATAATTCATTATGTTTCTTTTTCAACTGTAATTGTCGTCTTATTGAAGATAAAAATGTATTGTTTTTGAGTGCTGTTTCTATCTGCGTTTTATTCTGCACTCTGAATGCCGAAACTAATCTAAAATTTAGATATGTTTTCTTGTGTTTTCTTACTCTATCCGAGAGAAAATTAGAACAACCAAACTTGATAAGTGGTTCATCGTCCGAACTTACATTATCGGTTAATCCGTAATATATACATTGAACGTCATCTGGAAATTGATCCAATATTGTCTTTTCTCTCAACGTATCTTTATCTAATGTTACGTTCTCCAATTGTTTATTTTTATCGTCTAGTTGTAATCTTAATTCGGTACTTTCTTCATCTACGACTTCTTGAATTATCTCTTCAAGGTTAATATAATATTCGTGGATTTGAGCTGCTTTTTTTGTTTGTGCTTTTAAACATAATGATTTAAAACATTTAATATTTAACATATATTTTATTATATTGTGACCTCCATGTTCATTTTCTTGCTTCTCAATTTGGATGAGCATGTTTTCTTTATAATCATCAACAACCTTAAAATGTTTTTCTAACACTCTTACAGCATTAAATTTTGAAGAAAACCCCAACCATTTCCATACCTTATCTAAATCAACGACATAATCTTTTAATCTGTCATTATTTATATAACAATAAAATCCACTTAAAAAAAATTGTTGTTCAAATCCATTAAACGAACTATTAATCTTTGATAATAATTTAACATTATAATTATTATTAATTTTAGTGACTGGATTATTCTCTATTAATTCAACGATATTCAACTGTTCCATACTGTTATATATGTATTATACGGTTCTCTTTAAGTACTATTTAATGTCGTATTAAATACATTAATAAATACCCCTATTAATAAGCATTAATATGATATACCATTAAATAATATGATAAGTATTTTAACTATTTATCATATGGTATTAATAATCCATTAAATAGGGGATCGCCGATATGAGTAATGTTATCATATATGACCGATGATTATATACCCTATAATGGTGTCATTTTTAATTGAAATGAATTAAAAATATGATGGGAATTAAAATACTTATCCGTTGGGTCTTAATCCGGGTGAAAAAATGGGTTAATTACAATTTACAATTACAACACAAAGCAGGGGGGTTATTTATCTACCACTGATCTTCCTCATCACCGGATTCCTCCTGTTCTACAACCGGAATCAACTTTTTGGTTGCGGGATCCCACACCCCTAGATGGGTGTTTTCATCGTCATTTGTATATACATTATTACTCTTTGTGGCACGTAAATAGATGACACCGTCAATTTTAAATTCCTTCGTCTCCTCCATGTCATCGTCATCGTCATCAGCTCCAGCTAGAACTTCGGGTTCTTTAATACCGGCTCCGACTAGGGTTTTAACCTCAACAAGGTCTTTAACTTCTCCGGATTCATCTTCATCCGATGATGAATCAGAACCCGAATCCGACGATGAATCAGAGTCAGAGTCAGAGTCAGAGTCAGAACCCGACTCCTCTTCTAATTCTTCCGATGAAACCGATGAAATAGCCGATGTTATAACCGGAACAGATACTACCATCGGAACTTCTGGAACCGATACCGGTGCTTTTTTAGCCGACGACTTCTTCGCCAATTTCTCTTGCTCCTTCTCCAGTCTATCTTGTTCTTTTTTAGCCTCCTTCTCCAGTCTATCTTGCTCCTTTTTAAGTTCCCGTTCCATCTTCTCTTGTTCTTTTTTAGCCGCTAGTTCCGCCTTCTCTTGTTCCTTTTTAAGTTCCCGTTCCACCTTCTCTTGTTCTTTTTTAAGTTCCCGTTCCACCTTCTCTTGTTCTTTTTTAGCCGCTAGTTCCATCTTCTCTTGGTCTTTTGCGGCTTTTTTAGCGGCTTTATCGGCACTTTTTGTCGAAGAACCAGTTGAACTATCATCCGATACAGCAGCCGCGGATTTCTTTTTACTGGACTTCTTTTCTACTTGTACCGGTTCTGGTGCTTCTACTTGTGCAGGCACCTGAACCGGTACTGATGATGCCGATTTTGCCTGTTGTTTTGCCAGCTTTTCAGCCGATTTGCGGATATTTCGTTCTTCTTCCGTCTCTCCCTTCTTCTTCTCAGGGACGATAACAGCGACGAATTCAGATTCCACTTGAGCTACCGCTACCGTTGTTTCCAGCTGTAACTGGGCGAACAAATCCTCAAGATTGTCACCCTGTTCAACAACCTTGCTCTCCTTCTTCGGTCTGCCACGGCTCTTCTTTTCCTCCGTTACCGGTGCTTTCTCCGATGGTTTCTTACCACGCTTCTTTGCTTCAGGAACCTCAAAGTGTCGTTCGTCTATCTCAAACCCCACTAAAAGCGCTTCCTCTTCCACAACTTCCCGTGTCCAACCATTCTTTAACATCACCTTCATATACGGAACAGGACTTTTACCTTTGGCATCCACATATTCCCACCCTTTACGGTCACTCATCATCCCGTAATCCGGACATCCCGAATCATTCTTTTCACACTGCTTCAAGCATCCCTTACACAACTCACCTTCCGTCATTTTCACACCCATACACTGACTATACAACCCCTGATTCAGTCTCAACGCGTTACAACACCCTTCACGCACATGACCCCAGGGCAATACCACACCCTTTACACCCTTAACACCCTTCTTTATATTCACCTCCTTTTTTCTCAAACTTACCTTCATATTATTCATCATCTCACGCTTTGCTTCTTCCGGGTCAAAGCCATACTTTAACCCACAAAAATCGATAGCAGATAACGCACCATCGCGCACCATACTCTCAATTCCTTTAACCACATTCATTCTGATAACTGTTGACATTCTTGATACGTTGTTGTTGCTTTTGAAAGAGATTTAAAATCGAGTACTAACCACCGGTAACGCTTTTCTCATTCCAGAAATTCTTTTCAATTTTTTTTATTTTTCATTACTTTTGGAGGGGAACTAATTATAGGGGGTCGTGACCCGCAGCTTCGCTCTTTTTGGGTGGTTTTTGGGGTGGTTTTTGGGGTGGTTTTTGGGGTGAAAAAATGTATTGGATAAAGATCCTCAATTTTATTGATTATGTTAGTGATAGTTAAGTGATAGTTAATGATAGTTAGTCATTCCTCGGTGAAAATCCCTATACTGGATATCACATATACCAGTACAACACTCTAATTCTAGATTTTCGATCGCCTTTAAATCCCCACAATTTATACAAAACAACTTACCTTTTAGTTCTTCATGCAGCCCTCTTTTCTTGAAGGATGTATTCATTAGTTTCATCTTATCCCGATGGCTGGGATTATACTCTGAAATACAATCTTGAACCTCCTTTGGAAGTGACTTCAATAAATCCATAATGTTACCAATTTTCGCCATCTTAACAGGGTTGATTTTAAATCGAGTATTAACCACAAGTAACGGTTTTCTTAATCTGGAAATTCTCATCAATTTTTTTCTCGGAATATTTCTAGAAATACTTATAGAAATAGTTTTAGTTACCTATAACCATATACACAATTAAAAAAATTGATGAGAATTTCCAGATTAAGAAAACCGATACCTGTGGTTATATACCCAATCTTTAAGATGAACTCGCTACAATTTAACACCATGTCGTCCAAGTATAGAAATGAGGTAAGTAAGAACGGGCATCGGGCTGATGTTTTGAAATCTCTATTACAAAAATCCATTAGAACCGGAAATGTTAAAATGGCTATGTATGCTGCCGGAGAACTATACAGTTTCTCATTCATCCCAGGCGGAGAACGGCTAGCAACCTGCTTTTATAACAGAGTCCGGATTATATTTATTGAAGATATCGGTATTGGAAATTACGGATTGTTTGAGAAAATGATCGAATGGATGGATATTTTGATCGGAGAACGGGAGAAGAAAGCCGGGAGAAATCGGATACTTGAACTCCATACAATCCAGTCCATAGTTGTCGCATTATGCGGCTCGAAAAAAACCCGGTGTTGCAGCTATACCCATAGTCTGGCAGGTATTACCGCGGAAAACCAGCACCTGTTCTCCCATACCCCGTATCATTATGTTCCGGAAAACGAGGAAACTTTACTGGGAGATTTTGATACGGCTATGAAGACTAAAGACTGGAAGGCGAACGTGTATTTTAAGCGGATGCTTACCAAGGGTAACGACGATAAGAAATACCGGAAAATCGTTGAATCCGCTATGGAAAAGTATATGGATTTGGGGTGGATGAGACGATGGAAATCCGCTCTAGGCAATTGCCGCGAATGGTTTCTACTATACGAATTCCCGGTTATTAACTATCTATATTCTACGGGAGAACCGGTTGAATTGATCGAGAATACCGGAAAACCCATCTCTGGAACAACCGATGCGGAAATATTTTCAGGGTTAAATCCGGAACTTATCCCAGAAGCGGAATTCGATGATACGGTATTTGACAAACACGTAAAAAGTATCCGGGGCAATAAGGATATTATGTATTTTGTGAATATTAGCTCCCGAGTTTCCAGGGAAATATTCCCCATACCAACCGATATGCGGGATGTTTATGTTATACTCAAACAAACGGAACACGGGAAAAAAAAATTAAGTCCGGTAAAAAACCCAAGTCCTGTAAAAAAACCAAGTCCGGTGACACAAAGTCCAGTATTGACGGAAATTCCGGCTAAAGAAACCGATAACGAATTCGTTGTTAGGGCTCAGCTTATTACCGGAAAATCAAAACAAGACACCTACTACGCGCGGAGTAAAAACCCGGAAGATGGGTTGTTATTTATAAAGGGTCCATATAGTAATTGCGACAAGATTACCGATTTCATCCAGTTTCAAGAACTGAAAAAAGAAGCGGGATTACCATATACCCCGGATGCTAAATGTGTTTGGATGATCCCGGACTACTGGACTGAAGGAATCCCACTTGGATTGCGGACATCTCTGGACATTACAAAACCCCACCCGTTTTTGGTTTGTCAGTCATTTTATGCGGAAGAGGAGCTGGTTATAAAAATTCACCCCGGTAGTAAATTATGGCCTGAAACCCGGGTTGTGGATATGAAATTTATAATTAACCCGTACAAATTGAAGGATGCGGCTCTACTGGATTATATACATTTACTCGTGTTTAGACTCCGGTATAATTTGGGAGATTTTGCGGATAGAAATTTCATTCTTCTCGATGGTAGAGTCTACTCAGTTGACGAGGAAATTACCGGAGAAAAAATTAATCTCCGGCTAAATATGCGGGAAAAAAAATATAAATTTATTGTTGATGCGGCTAAATTAGCACTAGAAAAGGGGTATATTTTACAGGAAGATTTTGATGCTATATCCGCTTTTTAAGAATAGGTGTTTTGTTATTGTGTTATTGTGTTATTGTTTTGTGTTATTGTGTTATTGTGTAATTTAAAAACTTTTTTTGGTGGTGGTTTTCGGGTATTTGGGGTTTTGGGGGGTTGTGGGATATATTGGGGTATATTGGGATATATTGGGATATATTGGGATATATTGGGTTTTGAAAAAATGGGGTTTGATATTAATTACATTAAACAAACAATTCAAGTTCTAACAAGGTCAGAATTGGTTATACTCTAATCAACGCATTTTTATAAGTCTCAAAATCATATTCTACGCCAGTTTCATCATCCATTTCAAATAATTCAAATCCCGAATCAGAATCCGTATCTTCGTCGGTATTAATTACCGGTATATCTTCAGTCTTTTCATCTTCATTCTCATTCTCTATTAATAGGTAATCGCTTTCAATACCCGTACATAATAAAGCTTTAATCATATCACCGTCAAAAATTTCCAAGTCCAAGTATTCGTCTTCGTCATATATCGCACCAAAATTTAAAATATCAGTTATTTCGGGCATTTTCAAGGACATTTCTTTAACAATTGATTTATATCACAATTCAGCACACAGATACATATTTCTTCATTCTAGAAATTTGCATCAATTTTTTCCAGGTTTATTAACCAGAATAATGAAAAAATGGGTTAATTAATTATGTATACACACAAAACAGGGTTTAAAAGGGTACGTTTGACCAAATAATAGCACTAATATCATCATACATATCGGGAGTAAATTGTGAAATACATCCTTGGCTAGATCCATCATATAAATGCCATAGCTGTTTCCACCGGACTTCCACCTTATTCAACAAGTCTTCAACTCCCATAGTCGTCATATCCAATAAATCTTGTTGAATGTCTTCTTCATTTTCGCCATCTTCTTCCGTCAAAATCATATCAAATAATCCATCTGAACCGGAAACGACACGCATTACGTCACCTTCTTCAAAAGATTCCGTATGTATTTCGGCATCGTATCCGGTTATGTGGTTATGTCCTAGACTTTGAGACATCGCCAGTCTTGTTCCATCTTCAAATATACAGTATTCCGTTTCTTTAAACCGCATCTTTTTGGCTTCAATCATATATGGTGTTGGATAGTTGGATGGAACATATCGCATATTTTTAGCAGCGAGTCGCTCAACTTCTAGTGGATTTTTCCGGTTATGTGGGGTATTTATATACACTAATTTCCCATTTTTGTATATTGCTGTTCTGGAATCGCCGATATTCATCGTTTCAATACGACCTGAAAATACTTTAAACATCGACATAGTAGCCCCAGAAGTATTTTTATTTGGGTCAGGTTCGTCTCTTTTTAGGGATTCAATTAATGTCAAATCCGGACGCACTTCTCTCATAATACTATCCCAATTCTGTCGTTCTCCGATAGATTTAAAATAATTATTTTTTCTCGGACCATGACAGTCTAGTACAACACCCCAGGCATATTCTTCACTTTTACCGAAGAATACAAGGTCTTGACCGGATCCCAAGTCTCGTTTAGACCCATATATCATACTTACCTTATTCTCTGGATCCAGAGACGTCGTAATAGAGGCGGACTCGTTGTTATCGGTTTCAATTTGAAATTGTGACATTTTGCAGGGCGGACAAGGTATAGAGAAGCAAATCAAATACTTTTCCTTCAATTTTTTTTATAATTAAATTCTATTTAAATTTTATTTAAATGTTGATAACGAATTAAGTTCGCGTATAATAGCAGTATTTGATTTTTTTTTATTATTATTTATTTTATTTATATTATCAATAAATGAATTCAATCTTTCTTGTTTGTGTTTCAATACGTCTGATTTATATTCTATAACAGCTTCATTATGATCTATTTTAATTACGTTATTATCTCCATTATTTATTTTTAGAATACTCATAAGTCGTTTTTTAGAACATCCTATACAAACGCAACCAATATCAATATAATGTGTATTATCTACATCATTAATGAATTGATTTTCATTACAAATACTAGAATATAATTTATATTCTTGTTCTGTATAATAAGTAGTATCGATACATATTTTTCTTTCCCATAACTGTAAATACTCATTTCTTTCATCTTCTGAATAATAATATTTCAGTTTATCACATCCTCTAATCATTTCTAATAAATTTTCAGGTATCTTATAATTATCTTTAAACATTTTAAACATTTCTTTTATCGGTTTATTTTCTGTTGCGTAATCAGTTATTATATTAATTTCAATACCCAGTATATTTTTTAATATAGAACTCCACTCTGTAGCCGAATCTTTTAACCTTAATTTAATATATTTTATATCTTCAATAGTTTGACAAATATATTTATTATCATAATCAAATGTTTCAGGATAAGATATATTATATACTTCGCGATAATGGTCGTAATTAGATAAATAAGGAAATATATTATTGAACCGTTTAAATATTTTGTTTATATTATAATTATTAACATTATTATCTGTATTATTAAAATGATATGAACCTATTTTTTCAAAAAAAGCGGATATTTTTTGTTCTATAGGACTCCTATAAATATCAATAACATACACATTTTTATTTAAATATTTATTATATTTAATAATTTCATTAATAGTGACATTATCTATACCGCAAAAAACTTTTAACATTAATTCATTATGGATATGAAGAACTGAAAATATATGTGAACCATATAAACGGAGAGAAGAAACGAGTGAGGTTGAACCGACTTTTGGGGGACAATACACAAATATAATATTTTTATTTTTGACTACAGATAAATCATCACATATATTCAGTTTTTCATTAACCGAATTTAATAGAGATAATTTTTCCGGTGTATAATTATTATCCATATACTCAACCTTTACAATAAAATGTAAAGGTTTATCTATAGCGAAGCGATACATCTTCGTTCTTTTGCAGTTGCTAAATTGAAATACTTATTCATACATCTTCTCTCCGTAAATTATTATGAAGAGTATAAAATGTTTGAGAATATTATTTTAAAATAATATTTTCTTGAAAAAAATAGGGTCTTGAATTATATCACAGAGAGACAGATTGAAAATAAGTATTTCAATTATTATATTAGATAAAAAATGTATTAGACAAATGTCTTCATTTTCTTCTTTGGTTATTTACAAATAATAAATGCAATAATAAATATTTACTCAAATAAACTCTTTCCAAAAATCCTTCTTGAATTCGTTAAATAATCTCCAATCTATTCTAAAATTACCAATTATACAACTTCAATTTTTTTATATAAGTTAAGAATAAATGATTGAAAAAATAAGGCTATGTCAATTTCACAAAAAGAAATTGACATAACTTGTTGTTAGAAAAGTATTTGAATTTATTACTATGTAAAACTATTGTAGTTAATCCGTTATTTAGTAGCAGATCTTTTTTGTTTTGCTCGTCTATTAGAAATAGATGAAGCTCCTACACCAGAACCACTAATATATCTATTATCTAAATTCTGTGGAGCATTACAGTTTAATCCAAAAGCTATTCTACTATTTCCAGTTGTCGATGCTTTTTTAAAGAAAAATCCTTGTTTTCCAAAATATAAACTTCCATATGGCATTTATATTTTGTTGTTATTATTATT
>Ga0214257_1000626_pt1 | contig 9699 bp, 9 predicted proteins | sample TroBogypolimnion_23_FD_153095 | JGI IMG/M metagenome (GOLD analysis project Ga0214257, IMG submission 153095) | Freshwater microbial communities from Trout Bog Lake, WI - 18AUG2009 hypolimnion | ecosystem: Environmental > Aquatic > Freshwater > Lake > Hypolimnion/Profundal zone | place: Trout Bog...
TAGATGGTGTTTTTTTCTGAAATCTTGATGCTAATTCAACATCGTTAATATGGTTTTTAATATTAAAAACATCGTCGTTTTTTAATTTAAATTCAATATCCAAGTGTAAAGAATCTAATGTGTTTAAAAACGCAATGTATGTTGTATTAAACAATTGACACAAATCTTCCATTATTTTTATATATTTTTTATATGAACACGATTAAACTAATTAATTTAAAGTAGTATTTTTAAATTAATTATTTTAACGATTTTTATTTTTATTTTTATTATTTAAAAAAAAGTTTTATCTTTATTTTTATTTTTAGTATTAACAGTAGTAGTATTATTCATTAATTTATAAAAGGAAGGTGTATTATTTTTATTATTTTTATTATTTTTATTATCTGTTAATGTTTCTGTAAAAACAAATAAATTTTCATCTATTTCTTCTTTTTTAGTTGTTTCGTTATTTTTATTATTGATAGTTTTATTTTTATTTTTATTTGTTTTAGTTTCTTCTTCGTTTTTATTTTCTTCTTCTTCTTCGTTTTCTTCGTCTTCACCTTCTTCATTTTCTTCTTCACCTTCTTCATTTTCTTCTTCACCTTCTTCTTCTTCATCTTCTTCTTCTTCACCTTCTTCTTCTTCATTTTCTTCGTCTTCGTCTTCGTCTTCTTCGTCTTCTTCTTCTTCATTTTCTTCGTTAAAAATATTTCTATTATTATTTTTTTGTGTTATTTGATCATTGTTGTTTATTGATATATCTGTTTTTATAGTTAATATATCGTCATTGTTTTGTATATGTTCTTCTTTTTCTTCTTCCATTAATAAATCGACCATTGGTATACATCCGTTAATTACTTTTTTTATACATAGATCTATTATTTTATATTGATCTATTTGGTTTTTTGTATCAAATAACGATGTGTTTTGTATAAATATTTTAGAACATTCAATATATACACAATGTATAAATTTTTTTACAGATGGTGTGTGTTTTTTTAAATAATCGTTTTTTGTTATAGATAATGAAGAATGATTAAATGTGTTTGTATGAACTGTTTTTATTATATCAATATTAATTAAATTTATATATAATAATACTTTTTCAAGTTCAGGTATTATAGTATTAATACGTGCTGTTTCTTTATCAATTATAGAATCTTCCCATAATGGTATATCTTTTAAACATGTTTGAAAAACATTTTGTTGTTTATAATAACGATGTCCTTTTGTTTTTTGTAAACGCTGAGATTCTTCATACATAGATAATATACCATCCAATACACAATCTGATAATTTTATACATAAATATTCTATTAATTTTGTATTAACAGTTTTATAAGACATTGTTGTTTGCTATTGTTATTATTGTTATTATTATTTTTAATAAATGTTTTTTATTTAAATATTAAACCCTAGACATAATTATATAAATACATAATTAATAAAGAACAAATAATAAAACAATGAAAACCACTCATATACGACCAAGAATAAGAGGAAAAGAAAAAGGTATAGGTGTATTATTAAACACTAGTACAGAATTATCATCTACATCAAAAAAAGACGACCAACCCCAACAAAAAAACGATGAAACACAAACACCTATTAATGTTGTTTTTTTTGATAAAAATACTACAGTAAAAACACAAGTACCACAAAAAAGACGACCTACTATGCATAAAAAAAAACCAACACAAAAAATAAATACAAAAGAACTAGAAACAACACATTATGATAATCTTCAATTAATTGATGATCCTATTGAACGATCTGCTATTTTATCAATTTATCAAGAACTTATACACATTGATAAAAAAGGACTTTTCTTTTACGGAGGTATGCCTATTAATGTAATGAGTGAATCGTATATACATCTTATACAAAAAATACCTAATACAACAACATTCAAATATGCAGTAACACCTAAATTAGATGGATTTCGTTTTTTAGTGTTTATACACCCAAATGTTGGAATTGTTTTCATAACACGAGAAATGAAGTTGTATAAACCTGAATTACAAGTACAGTTTAATCAAATACAAATACCATTTATATGTCTTCTTGATGGTGAATATTTTTTAAACATGTTTTTTATTTTTGATATATTGTATTATAGTGAAAACAGTTGTTCTGTATATACTCATAATAATATAGATTGTTTAAAAGCTAATTATCCATTTAATGATAGATATTTTTTTATACAAAATCTATTTACAGAAAAATCTAAATTTTTAATATTAGCAAAATCTGTTTATGAAGCTTTTAAAATAGAAATACATTATAAAAAATATTTTTATTATGAAGAAGTTTTAAAATTTTTAAAACAAGAACATATAAATAATTTTTATGAAGCGGTTATACGTTTGTATAGTTTTTTTTATAATACAGAAAAAGTACAATTGTTTAAATACGATGGATTAATTTTCATACCACGTTTTACAAAATATATTATAGGAGATAATTGGAAATATCCTAATAATATATTATACAAATGGAAACCTTTTGAAGATTTAACAATAGATGTTAAATTTTTAGAACATGAAAATGTGATTATAGATGGTGTTTTTTTAATGTATGCATGTGTATTAACACAATCTGGTAAAATATATCCTTATACTATTGATAAAAATAGAAAAGAACGTATTAAAGTTATAAATTCTAGAAATATTCAAATAAGATACGATAGAGTATATGAAATATATTGTATTTCGTATAGTAATGTACCAGAAAATTTACTTTTTGATATAAAACAAGAAAGAAATATATCAGATAAATCTGTACCAAACACTGTTAAAAATGTAAAAAGTGTTTTAAAATGTATAACGAGTAATATGAATATTAATTATATTTTACCATTTATTGATACATATAATATAGAAAACATTGAACATGTTTATGGAATAAATGAAAGACAACTCTTAAACAATATAGATACACATTTTTTACAACAAATGTTTGCACATGAAAAAAAGGCACCTATTATTTTATCAACAGATTCTGTTATAAGAAGATTTAATAAACAACATACACATATAGACGAATTGGAATTCCGTGTTGGTATATATGATAATGCTACAAACAAATTTCGTTCACATGTATCTTTTAAACATTATGACTGGTTAAAAAAAACACTTGAAACATTAGGATACCGTTCAACGTATTGTGAAACAGTAGATTTTTTTTCATCTTTAAGACCAAATATAAGAACAACATATTATTACAATAACGACCAATCTTTATTTTCAAATACAACTATACAAAAAACAATTAAAAAAATAAAACAAGATACAAAAACAACAAACGATACATTTTCTATGTATGGATACGCATTACGTATAAGTGTATCTTCTGAAAAACCTGTATATAATGAATCACCAATAGTATACGATATGTCTAATAGTACTAACACTACTTTTTATCGTATTAAAAAAAGAACAACATTTATGTACAGTTCTTCTTTTGATATAGATTTAACAGAAATATCTTCAAATAATGACAAAACACGCACAATTTATGAAGTAGAAATAGAATATAAATTGAATCAACGTGAACAAACAAACAGACCTGTTTCGTTTAATGAATTAAACGATGTTATACATTTTGTATATTCAAATTTATACGGTTTAAGTGAAATTTTATGAAATATCTATAAAAAAAGGTTTATTTTTATCATAATTTGATACTAAATGTAAATCGTGATTATAAAGTATATTTTTTTTAATTTGTTTCATATTTTTTTTATATTTTAAATAAAAATTAGAAGGATGAAAATATATATGAAAAGGATTACAATTTAATAATTTTTTATATTTACACATTCCTGGTATTTTTTTCAATTTAAATGTATTAATAACTTTTACATATTTTTCAGGTGTATAATTTATACGTATAGCTACATCTTTTCTTCTACAAATATGTAATTGTTTAAAATAATTGTATATTTTTTTTTCTATTTTTTCTTGTATTTTTTTATTTAATGATTCAAATAGTTCAATAAAAACAAAACATATTTTTATTAAATAAATACCTTCTAATGTAACAACAATATGACATCTGTTATAACCGTTTACAGCATAATCTATACATTGTATAAGATCTTCACTAGAAGGTTGGCCAACTATACAATCGTTTTCAACATAAACACTTAAAGGATGTGAATGATAATTAATTTCTGTATTTTTTATTACTATATAATCTTTTTCTGCATTTGATGTGTCTTTTTTAATACTATCAACAGTTGTTATATGATAAGGTATACCTTTTTTTGAATAGTTGGTGATAATATTTTTAGAAGCGTGTATATAACCACCTTGTTCTGTTTTACTTGTTAATAAATGATTACTTAATGTATTTAATTGTTTATTTGATAAATATAAATAATTTTGTGTATGCATTTATTTATAGTTATTATTATTATAATATAACGACATTAATTGATTATAAACATTATATTCTTCTGCTATTTTTGAAAACAAAATATAACATCGATTATAATCTTCTTTATGATCATCGTGTCTGTATTGTACATGGTTAGCAAATGTATGTGCTATTTCATGAATATACAAATCGTATAATTTTTTAGGAGATAATGATAATTTTAACATAACTAATCTCCATGATGCACGTAACATTTTATCGTTTTTATTTATAAATATATCGTTTTCAGATACAGATGTATAAATTTCTTTAGGTTTATTTATACCTATAAAATATGGATTATCAGATATTTCTGAAAAAACATGTGGAGTATGTATAAATAATATTAAATTAGGTATTAAATACAATATTTGTATAGGTAAAACTGTAACAATAGTGTCATTAGTATATGTTGATAAATAGTCTTGTATTTTTTTATTATATCCTTTTTGTATTTTTTTTGTTATAGTATCAAAAAAATTTAATAATAATGAATAAAATTCTTGTTTATCAGTATCGTGTTTTTTTAATACTTTATACGAATTTTTAACTATAAACGATTCGTTTTCATCAATATCCCAAAATGGTTTTTTTTTAATACTATTCATTATTATTATTATTAATAACGTATATTAATTTAAACAAACAAGGAATATTTTTTTAACTGTAGTTGAAAATGAAAAAAAAATATTTTAAAAAAAACAAAGAAAAAGAACCTATTTCTATTACGACAAAAGACGATAAAGGAAAAGAAACATGCGTGTTTGGTAATTTAAAAATAACTATAGATTCTAAAAAATCTGATACTAATGAATTATCAAACACGTTACTTGATAAAACAATACACGATACATTTAATATTAAAAACAATTATAATTATTTCATTAATAACGATACATCTTATAATAATGATAAAAACATGTTAATTACAAAAAAAAAAGAAACTGATAAAAAAGAAAAAGAATGTTTTTATGAAAATGAAAACGATGATTATATATTATCAATGAATCAAATAAACAGTAGTATTAAATTAAAATCGTCTATATTATCCACTATACAACCTTCTTCTTTATATATTTGTTGTGATATTAATTCTATATCAGATTATACAACAAATAACAACACAGAACAAAATAATGATAATACTAATAACAACGACATGTCTGTTTTATATTGTTGGTGGTGTCGTGTATGTTCTTTTAAAAAAAAAGACTGTGTTTGTTTTTTACCTTTACTATATGATACAAAAAGACAACGTTATAAAACAGCAGGTTTTTTTTGTAGTTGGTCTTGTGTAAAAGCTTATAATTTTAGTTTAAATGATATAAAATTAAGTTATAGAAAAATGTTAATTAATCAATTATGTAGACAATTATACGGTATAGTACGAGCAAAACGTATTAAAGTATCACCTCATTGGTCAATGTGTTGTCTTTTTGGTGGAAATTTGGATATTTTACATTACATAGAATTAGTACGAAATGCAAATTCAGATTTACCAGATAAATAAACAAGTATAATTAAATTTAAAAATAATAATATTAAAATAATAGATAAGAAAAAAGGATTATTTATATTTAAAAACGTGTTTACTTTATTATGTTTATGTTGAATATGATGTTTACATTGACAATGATGATTGTTGTTATTATACGAAGATGGTAATTGGTTAGTAGTAGTATTATAATTTTTTATATATTGTTGTTGTTGTTGTTGTTGTGATGGTAATGGTGATGTTGATGTTGGTAAATGTATTTGTGGTTGTATTGTTGGTAATTGTACTGGTATTTGTGTTTGTGTTATTGGTAAAAGTGTTGGTTGTTGTAGTGTTTGTAATTGTTGTTGTGTATTTGTATGAAAAGGTGTAAACGCGTTTGTTAGATCACAATAATACGATTCTGACATTTATTTAAAATAAATATATTTTTTATTATTTATTAGTATAAGAATTATAAATTTTTTTATATTGTTATAATTTTTTTATCTTGTTTTTTTGTAGAAAAAGAATTATTTTTATTTTTCTTTTTATTATTTATAGATAATGATGTTTTTTTAGTATTATTGTTTTGTCTTTTTTTAATACTAGTTGTACTTGATGAACTATCATAACTTGATACTGAAAACCGTTCATCATCGTTTAAATATTCTTCTTTTTGTGATGTTAAATCCATTTGTTGTTGATACATTGATGAAGACGACATATGTGGTAAAGGTGGTGGATTAAAAGACGGTGTGTTGTTATTTTCATGAGTAGAAAAAGTATGCTGGTTGTGTTGTTGAGGCATTTGTTTTTGTGTTTCGTTAGAAGTAGTACCACGTGTATTGTGTAAAGAAGATACTGTAGATGTTAAATTACTTAATACAGACGATAGATCAAAATTACCCATATTCGATTTTACAGTATTTTTTAAATTATTTATATTTATTGTATCTGGTACAATAGCTTTAAATAATGTTTGTGTTAAATTAAACATAAACGCCGAACCTGCTACAGCTAAAATTAATTCTAATTCTGGTGCCATTTGTTGTTTTTTATGATATTTTTCAAATAGTTTTTCAAATATAGGATTAAAATCTTCAATATTTTCAAGTACATTTTCTGACCATCCTTCTAATTTAACATCGAATGGATCAAAACGTTTATTTAAAAATTCTATACCTGTTATTATAGCCATAAGCATTTTTTGTTGAAATTTAACACTGGATTTTATTTCAATAGATCTGTATAAACGATGGTATTCTTTTTTAATATCTGTCATGCTATCTGTTACTTGTAAATTTTTAACAACATGTCCTGATGATTTTAAATGATCCAATTTTAATAAATAATCTAATTTGTCATCTTCGTTTGATATTATACTATCGTTATCATTATCTTTTTTATCTTTTTTATTTTTTTTATTTTTTACATGTTTATCGTCTTCTTCTTCTTCATCATCTTCTTCTTCTTCATCGTCTTCTTCGTCTTCTTCATCGTCTTCTTCTTCATCGTCTTCATCACCAGAAAAAGACTGTTTTGAAACAGATGATACAGACCTTGTATCGTTTACTTGTTTTTTAAACGGTATATCTTTTTTAACAGAAGGATTAGCTATTTGCATTAATGTTTCTGACATTTCGTCATCATCTATATTATTATTTTTAATATTATTTTCTTTCATCTCATCATTTACATCATCATTATATAATAATGGCTGTTGATATGATATTGAATTAGTTATACTATTTTTCATATTTATTTATTTTACTTATTTATTATAATTCATTTGTTTTAACGATTTATATTAATTTAATGAAAGACTATGTATACAATATAAAAATGTATCTGAAAGGTCGTCTTTTTTTTTTGTTTTTTCAAAAAAAGAAGACCATTTTTCTTTTTCTAGTTCATTGAATAATGAAAGAAAATATGTACAATAATAAATACTTATTTTTTTTCTATTAGTATATGCCTTTTTACCTTTTAATATAATTTCGTTTTTTTTATTTTTAGTTGTACACATTATAGTATTTTGTAATGTATGTATATTTGGACCTGTATAATATGATGAAACTTGTAATTTTTTACGCGCATCAATAAATTCTATTTTTATAGTAGAATTGTTATTTTCTGAGTGTATTAAATCTATTAATTTTGTATATATAACAATAGATACAATATACATTATATTATTTATTTTAGGCTGTTTTTCTATATATATATAATTTACTTGTTCATGTATAAGATGTTTATGCATTGTGTAAAAACAAGTTATATGTTGTAATACAAGTTGTGTGATATAATGTTGTTTTGATAATGTTGTAGATATATCGTATAATGGTATAAGTTCTTTATTTTCCCATACATGTATAGTATATGTTTGAAAATTAAGTTTATCTAAACAAGACATTATACATAATGATAAATTTTTTATACCTATATCTATAGATAATATAAACATTATTTAAACTATAATATTTTTATATCTAATATTATTAATAATTAATATTAAAATGGGAGATACTTGTCCTTATATAACAAATCCAGAAATAGCCGATGACTATATTAAATCATTTGATTGTATAAATAATGACATAAATTTGTCTAAAGATATAGATAGTAGTATTAAAACTTTAAATATTAATATAAAACAATTAAACAAAATATCAACAAATAAAGTAGATTTTTCTAGAAAAAATATAGACAATGAAACGCAAGTATATATAGGAAACAATGCTAGAGACAATTTAGAAAAATATAAAAACAGTTTATCAGCATTTATAGAAAAAAAACAAAAGTTAGATAGTAAAATAAAACAAAACGAAGACATGTTTGTAACCGTGTTACAAACTAATTTTGGAAAGAATAATGTTAATAATTTAAATAAAAATAACAAATTACCTGTTATACAAACAATAGAATCTCATATGAAAAATGTAAATAAAAAAAGTAAATTATATAAACTTGCTAACAAATTAATGAATGAAATAACAAATATTAGATAATAAAAATAATATTTATTATAAATATAATAAATATGTATATATTATAATAATATATTATAATTAATATAATGAGCACAACTCCAAAAAAATCTGCAGCGTGTGAACAAGCAAAATGGAATTGTTTACAAAGCTGTAAAAACGATGTAGCGTTTAAAAACCCTGAAAGAAAAAAAAAATGTAAACAGAAATGTATAAAAAATTATAAAAATTGTGATTTATTAGATCCTGTTACACCTGAGAAATACATATTTTCTAAAGATACCTCTACAAACAAGCCAATTACTGAAGAAAACGACATGTCATCAAATACTTCTGAAATAGAAATATTTCCTGAATATACATCTACAAACAAAACAATTACTGAAGAAAATGACATTTTATATGCTTCTGAAACAGACAATGAAGAAGTACCTTCAATTCCAACAAGAAGAGATTCTAAAATGAGTAAATTAAAAACGATACAAAGTATAAATAAAGATATAAATGACGAATTCTTAAAATTTTTAATTGATACAGAAAAAAAAAAAATAAACAAAAAAGAAGATATAATTAAAAAATATAAAAAATGGATAAATGGTTCAACGCCTATAGAAGAAAAAGATAGGTTTTTTTTAAATAACGAATTAAAAAAAAATAAAGAAGATTATTATAAAGTAAAAGATAGTATTATAGTAGAAGAAGATTCGTTTTTGGGTTATCTTAATACATTTATAAACAATGTTTCTTTATTTGATGACGAAACAATACAACAAAATAAACCACCACAAACACCCAAAAAATACGCGATATCGAATAAATATTCAAGTAGTA
>Ga0214257_1000637_pt1 | contig 9602 bp, 11 predicted proteins | sample TroBogypolimnion_23_FD_153095 | JGI IMG/M metagenome (GOLD analysis project Ga0214257, IMG submission 153095) | Freshwater microbial communities from Trout Bog Lake, WI - 18AUG2009 hypolimnion | ecosystem: Environmental > Aquatic > Freshwater > Lake > Hypolimnion/Profundal zone | place: Trout...
CATAGAGATTTGTAATGATATGATGCCTGGTAATTTATTTAAAAGCTGCCTTACTTTAACAAAAAAAACAGAAGGCTGGGGAAAAAGCGGGGCATTTGCAGAAAGAAAGTCAGAACTTTAATACAGAATGTAACATCGATCTTTAACAACGGTAATTGCGAAATAATTCATTTAGGAGATACAGAATGTTAACACTAAATAAATATGAAACAGCAGTAGTTTGTGGTGGTTTTTCAAGCTATATATCTGAACCAATGTGTGAATGCCAATGTCGTCAACACCGCACTGAAAGTTTGGCAATAGATGCATCATTGCCAAAAGAGTGGTATAGATTAAATGGAGAAATCTACGAAGATGTAGTGATTGGTGATGCGTGCGGCTTGAAAGAATGTCTTGAGTTTTGTACTACAATGAATAAGAACAACACTGCCGGTAATTTGTTTAAAGCCTGTATACCTATAAAAGAAGAGTAAAGATGTTACATGTTTATTCCTGTAAGAGTTTGTGTACGGTATTTGTAAAACATGAAGAAAATACCAGGAATGATCTTACCGAAATAGAATATCTGCTTGTCTCTGGCTACGGTGGCAATCAACCCTAACTTGTTTATAATAATTTTTTGCGGCGAGAGAGGTAAAATGGATAATAAAGTAAAAATAAATGTAGTTTTTATAAGTGATTATGAATCATTTGAAAGTATATTCGAGTACCTTAGGAGCAAAACTACGGCAGATATGTACAATGACCCAGAGACTTTTTTGGAAAGTTTGTCACAATATGATAAAGGCACTAAAATTTGTATAGATAATAGCCTTAAAACAAAAATGGGTAGTTTTGAGTTTGCCGAGAAACTTTACAACGCTGGATATACTAAGCTTTACTTGCTTTCAGGATGGGATTTTAAAAACGGAGGCGGACCAAGAAAACTTCCTCATTATTTAACACCATTATTTAAAGGCATCAATATTATTGAGGAACTTGATAGGCTGCTTTAGATCAGAGTTTAGACAAATGCAGTTCTACTTGTAGAGACGAGTTCATAACAAAAAACTGTTTGATCTACAGGTTTTCTAAGTGGATCGATTTAGGGCCTGTTGACATTTAGAAAAAATTAAAATAAAAATCCACGCGTCGAAGACGCAGATGCTTTACCAGCCCAGGCTAAAACCCTCGCTTTTTGCGGGTTGCAAGCCTGGGGGCAAGATCCCCCAAGATTTTAAGCTCGAAGAGCGCAATAAAAATCAATCCAAAGGATATTTTTCATCAAATTTTAGATCATGTTTTTGTAATAGACTAGAGAGTGTTCATCTAACAATTACCCATTGCTAAATTTGCATTTCCTGTAACCAATCCTTCGCTAATTGGCAACTGACCAAACGAAAACATTTTTGGAATGGGTAATTGAGGCATTAGGATGCACCATGACCCATGAGAGCTGTTAGTTGTGCCTTTTCCACTACCACTGCTGTCAAATCCAGAACCACCAATTTTCTTTTCAGTAGGCAACGAACCTAATTGTGCACCTTTATAAGCTTCTTTTACTGGATCAGTATTTATTTCAGCCACTTCATCTTTAACATCACGGGTTTTGGTTAGGGTAAAAATACCTTTGTGTGGTGATTTCGGTTGATATAAGTCAATATGCAAACCATCCCCTTTATAACAGTCAAGAGTCATACCTGGCTTCATACTGGTATTTTTACCTGAGCCTACACAAGTTGCTTCAACATGAATAGTTCTAATTTTGACTAATATATCACTATCATGTTCTGGTAGGTTTAGCATAACATCATCGTCCATTTCTCCTATAAGTGCTGTAATAAGTCCGCTTGTGTAGCCTTCTGCGCGCACTCCGTGGAAGGTAATACCTAATTGGACTTCTGGATCTCCAGGATGATCATACTCTGTTGGGTCAGGATAATGTTCGGCACCTTTGATTTCCAGAGGTATAGAGGTAGTGACTTTCCCAGCATAACCAGCAGCAGACATAAGCAGAGCAACACACATGATCATCACAACATAAAACATACGTAGAATGTTTGACATAACTTTTCCCTCCAGTAAATTTTTTGTTTTTTTAATGAGGCCTAAAGCCACCTTTATTCTGATCGGCTATAGCGCCATCTAATTTAAGAGTTTCTTCTTGTTCTTTTGTTTTATTATCGTATTTCTTTTCTATCCCTTTCTTTTGTTCTCCAAGCTCTTTTTCAATACCTTCTAGTTCTGCCCGCTTTGCTGCGAGCTCACCTCTAAGTTTCTTTCTATCTTCCATGCTAGTTTTAATACTTCTAGATTGTTCAAGCAGTCTATCTATGTGCTTCTCAAGTCCTTCTAGATACTCCGCTGTTACTTTTGGTTTACCCTTGGCGCTTTCGCTTGCATTGTCGCTTCTGCTTTCTTCACTTCTGTTTTTTTCGGCAGTAAAACTAGCCACAGCTCTCTGATGAGCAGCCTTAAATATATCATGTGCCTCTATAAGAAAATCATATACCTCGTCGCCAATTTCAGTACTTTGTTGAGTAGCTTCTTCAGATGCTTTTCTCGTTTTATCTAAACATCCCGTAAGTTTTGTCGAGTGCTCCGGTGATAAAAACGCATGAACGTTATATTTCTCGATCCCAACATGAAAGTCTTGGGTAACATTGATTACATCTACTCGTATTTTGTCGTTTACTTCTTTAAGTTGTTCTTGCAACAACTCAATTTTCATATTAATTTCTTGCGCTTTTTTGTCAAAAGCATCTTTAAGACGTTTCAATTCTTGCATTTCTTCTAATAATTTTTTATAGTTATTCTCATATTCGTGTATTCTTCTCACAGCTATTTCCAACTCCTTATCAATTGCTGCTATAGCAGCCAACTTCTCTGCCTTTAATTTTTCATCGTACTCCTCAAACAGCCTTTTTTGTTTATCCTTAAAGTCACTTGTTTCAATTTTCTTTCTCAGCGTGTTTATTTCTTTTGTAATATCACCAATTGATTTTTTATCTAATTTTATACCCGATTTTAATTTATCCAGCATACTCTCAATCTTAGGTACTTCAGCGAGCAGCCGGCCAGCATAATGAAGCGCTCTCTTAAGTTCATCCTTCAGTTCGCCTATCAGCCAGTTACGAACCCCAACCTTTTGTATCCAGTCGTTATTACTCATACCTTTATAGCTCCACCATAAAACACATTCTTCCCTACTACTTCTTTCTACTTCTTTTGTCGCACAACGATCACTACCAATTTGTTTAATATGCGATATGCCTTTATAACAAACATACAAAAAAATAGTCGCTATACGTGGGTACTTACTAGGTATTTTAATAAGATAGTAAGCCCTTATACATACTCGGTGCTAAATTTATACTGTACTTATTAAAAATTGGCTCTGTTCACTTAAACTTGCTTATAGAGTTTTATTTTGAGAATTTATGATGTTTTAATTAGCTTAAGTTTATCACTGGTATTGGGATTTGACAATCATCTGTACAAAAAATCTGTACAGAAATGTACGGCAAATTACTCTCAATCTCGTGGCACAAGCATTGGTTTCTCTTTTTACCTAGTATCCACTTAATTATTATGCACAAATTCAAGTGATGCAGTAGTTTCTTCGCAAACAATAAATAGCTACTCAGCCAACTTGGAAAGAGCATCAATATCGGTTTTTAGAATTACAGAGAGATAATCTGGGATCATATCTTTTTCAAAATCTCTACCTGAAAATAAATATAGCCTAGTAAAACCTTGTTCATGTAATTGCTTTGCGACATCAAAACCATTTAGCTTGCTACCTTTGAATTCATGATCTATAAGTATTATAGTGTCTTTGTCATACTTGGATAAATTATTTAAAAAACTCTCTGGCTTAAATCTATACAATGGTTCATTATGTAAATCAAAACTGTGACTGACATAGGTTGACAATTCAGAAGGGTTAACAGGGTTATCTAGATATTCTAATTTATTAATACTGTCATTTTTTACAAAATACGGCTCGCCATCAATATCTTGAACGTGGCTGTTTAATAAAACACTTTCTGAAACATATCTTTTTAGGGCATCTCTTAGCCGATCTACATCTAAACTGCCATGGAGTATTTGATCTATTGATAGATTGTAACGGCTACCATATGGATCGATTAACCATTCGGTATAAAAGATTTTTGCGTATGGAGATAATTTAATTTTGTACATATTTTTAATGATAGAACATATTTTAAAATTGTCGACATGCTTATTCCTTACCTTTTCTTTCCTATTTGTTATTTAACCAAATTTAATCTTCAGAAGCCAGTGTATATATAATGGGTTTATCTAGCCACCGCATTAAAATTATAGCACCTAAATTGGTAAGGGGTTATGGGTAGTTGCTAAGACAATGGCTATTTGAGCTGTTTGTAAAAACTTAGTTTTATTTAAAAGCATCCTAGCCTCTTGTGTCTCAAAAACCATCAGTCAAAAAAAACCTCACAAGCATAAGCAAAACTACCGATATTGTAATCCTTAAATATGATAGGTACTAGCGTCTACTGCGCTAAAAGTAGCGAGACACCGCTTTAACTCGGGAATCTAAAAAGCGCTAGAGCAAATTAATCGGAATCAATATGCGGGTAGATTTAATACATGGTGGAATAGCTAATATAGTTAAAATTGGATTAGCTTTTTGCGGGAAGAAATTTAGAATTACTCCCGAAGGTTTTCGTTAATAAAAAATCTTCATGTGTTTTCGTCTAATTCACTTGTTCAGCCTGAGCAACCATAGTACGAAGTTTATTTAAAAAATATTTATCAAATAGGTCACGCATAAACGAACTGTAGTCATTACCACAAGCGTTTTTTTCTCCGAGTACTTTTTTTATTTCATTAATAACCACAGATTGAGGAATGAAAGATGCGAACATACCTACGCCTGCAGTTACCTTTACTTCATTCTTCACTGCCTCACCCAATTCTATATAAAAATTGTTATCAAACCTAGCTACTAATTCTTTAATTAATTTTGCGGATTCCGCGTCTGGGGTTTCAAAATCATCTTCTGGCTCTTTCATAGCATAAAAAGCATTTTTCATTTCACTAAACAATGGCTCTTGGGTCAGCTTATTATTTTCATTTTTATCTAACCCAATCTCTCTCAAGTGCGGTAAAATAATCGCGCATTTTTGCTCTATAGCTAACACAGCCTCGGGAAGCTTTTCTCCCTTTTGTTTACCTGTACAAGCAGCGCGAGTAGCTTTTCTAAAACTTTCTACTATAGGAATCAGATGAGAATTAACAAAATCATGCATTGGCTTCATAGTATTTCCAGTTAGAAATTTATCGTCAAACCCAAATTCACCTGCTGGGTGTGCGGCGAAGTAAGTTTGTAAGAATAGGTAGTATTCTTGGGTGATGTATATGTCTGATTTATGTTGTTATAATTGGTAAAAATATATTCAAGCCGCGTACTAAAAGCTTCACTTATAAAGTATTCCATACCAAAACCAGCGCGCCAACCGAACACAAACTTGTTAACGGCGGATTTATCATGATTATTTATTCTCATATTAAACAAACTGGTAGCCAAACCAAGGCGGCCATAAAATAAAAAATCTTTTTGTGAAGTTATATATCCTGGCGTAAAATCAAGCCCAAGATTTAAAGGTTGTTTGAATGTTATTGTATCCTGAGGAAGCGCAAACTTAGTTGTTGTCTGATTGTACTTTAAGGTGTTATAACCACCGCTTAATTCAGCACCAATATAAAAATGGTCAAAGTTAGTACCACACCCACCATAGAGATTAGCCCCCCAACTAAGTTTGGGAGTATTTGGACTTAGAGATTGTGAATCGAGGGAACCGCTACTACGAATACGACTAATGTTAGGCTTTAAAGATGCAAAATTTGCTCCAAGGCTTAGACCAAAATAACGACGCAATGTTACTTCCATTGGCGCCCGCGTAGCAAAAAAACTCTCTTCGGTATTGGGTTTTGGATATTTAAGGTCATCTCCTTGCTTGTTGAATGTACTCAAAGTGTCATCATCATAAACATCATCACTTGTATCGGCAAATGCGGCTGGTGCAACCAATATTGATATGAGTAAAATTTTTAGAATCGATTTTGACATACAAACTCCTTGTAATAGGTGTTACAAAAAATGTCAGTATAATGTTATATTTGACTTTTTGGAATAACTAATTTTATATTCCGCTTTTATGTTACTAGTCAAAAACAAAATTGCCATAACAACCAATTGTAATTCGATGCTAATAAAAGCAAAAAATTTAGCTCGTCAATTAAATTTACCTTTAGTTGATTATAACCAAACCTCTTCTTATCTTTTTTTGTTAACCATCACTCCCGAACACTTAGAATTACAAGAAAAAAGCATAAAAAACTCCAAACCAATTTATGTAGATTTTCTTGCACCAAGTTTAAATTATCGCATAAAATGTGGCGGTGGCAATAAACAATTAATTGCTAAGGCCGTAGGAATTAAAAGTGGAGTGCGACCAACGGTACTTGATACAACTGCCGGCCTTGGGACTGATGCTATTATGCTTGCATCTTTGGGGTGCAGCGTTGTAATGTTAGAGCGTTCTCCAATCATCGGAGCTTTGCTCCAGGATGGTTTAGAACGTTTTGAGAAGATAGCTCAGGTTAAAAACATAAAAATGGAATTGTATATTTTGCAAGCACAAAACTACCTAAGTGAAATTATTCACAAGAAAATTAAAAGACCAGATGTAATTTATCTTGATCCGATGTATCCAAAGAGGAAAAAAGCAGCCTTGGGTAAAAAAACCATGCGTATGTTGCATGAACTTGTTGGCGCAGATGATGATGCAGCCGAGGTACTTGTTCTTGCCTTGCAATGCGCAAATAAGCGTGCGGTGGTTAAAAGACCAAATTACGCTGCAGATTTGGGTTTAATTAAACCTGATTTAAAATTTTCTGCCGGCGGTAGTTGTCGGTATGATGTATATTTTGTAGAAAAATGAGGGAATTATGCGTCCAATTATGATTAATTTTCCGCTGCCGATTGTTACGCCGCGTTTATTATTGCGCCAACCAATTATGGGATATGTTGATGTTTATGAGTATGTCAAAGCCGTAACTGAATCCATGGATGAGCTGCGCCCGTGGATGCCTTGGGCTCAATATCACCCAACCGTTAATCAATCCGAAGAATATATTCGTGAATGCTGCGCTAATTGGATTCTGAAAAGTAACAACAATATCGGATTATCTCTTTGGATTGTTGAAAGAACGACCGGTATGTTCATCGGCCATATAGTTATGTGGAATATAGCTTGGGATGTACCAAAATTTGAGCTTGGTTTTTGGGTGCGCACCTCACATGCGCATAAGGGATATATTACTGAAGCAACTAATGCTCTAACTCGCTACTGTTTTTTACAACTTGGGGTACGCCGTATTGAAATTCGCTGTGAAACAAAAAATGTCCGCAGTCAATTAATTCCACAGCGTTTAGGTTTTCAGTTGGATGGAACGCTGCGCAACAATACCATAGCGGTTGCTGATGGCAAATATACTGATGTTTTGGTTTTTTCTAGGGTTGATTTAAAAAACCTGACCGAACTTGAAGTAAAATGGGGCGATGCGGCAAAATCGGTTTAGAAACTAAAATTCTGCTAGATTTCCCTTAGTCTCCAGCCAATTCTTGCGATCAGAGGCGCGGCGTTTGGCAAGCAGCATATCCATTAATTCATCAACATTATCGCCATCGGTAATGGTTAATTGCACCAAGCGGCGCGTGTCAGCTGACATTGTAGTTTCGCGTAGTTGCAACGGATTCATTTCACCAAGACCTTTGAAACGTTGAATATTAATATTGCCGATTTTTTTCTCTGCTTTGATACGATCGAGAACTCCCTGTTTTTCCTCATCATCTAAAGCATAAAAAATATCTTTACCGATATCGATGCGATAAAGTGGTGGCATGGCAACATAAACATGTCCAGCCTTAACTAAAGAACGGAAATGCCGCAAAAACAAAGCGCATAATAAAGTGGCAATATGCAAGCCATCAGAATCAGCATCAGCAAGAATACAAACTTTGTAGTAACGCAAATTCTCAAGATTATCTATACCAGGATCAATTCCTAAAGCAACAGCAATGTTATGCACTTCTTGCGAAGCAAGCACTTCTTCAGAGTTAACTTCCCAAGTATTTAAAATCTTACCGCGTAGTGGCAACACAGCTTGCGTTTCGCGATCGCGTGCTTGTTTAGCCGAGCCACCTGCCGAATCACCTTCAACCAAAAATAATTCAGTACGCTTATTATCTTGCGAAACACAATCGGCTAATTTTCCTGGAAGTGCTGGACCAGATGTGACTTTTTTACGTGTTATTTTCTTTTCGGCGTTCAAACGTGTTTGTGCATTATTAATAACAAGTTCGGCCAAGGTTTCGCCAAGATGGACATTTTGATTTAGCCATAAACTAAATGAGTCTTTGGTTACTCCAGTAACAAAAGCGGCGGATTGACGCGAGGTCAAACGTTCTTTAGTTTGACCTGAAAATTGCGGATCAATTAGTTTTACAGAAAGAATATAATTACAGTTCTCCCAAACATCTTCTGGGCTTATTTTGATACCACGTGGCAATAGTTTGCGAATTTCACAAAATTCACGCATAGCTTCGCTTAAACCAGAACGCAAACCATTGACATGCGTACCACCTTGTGCAGTAGGAATCAAATTGACATAACTTTCGGTAATTTGAGATTTATCTTCTGGAAACCAAGTTAGCGCCCACTCAGCAACTTCGTTTTCCGTAAAAAAATTTCCTGTAAATGGAGTTTCTGGGATGCAATTGACATCGGCAAGGGTTGACATTAAATAGCCTTTTACACCATCTTCAAAATACCATGCATCAGTTTCATCACTTTGTTCATTTTGAAATTTAACTTTTAGTCCTGGACACAAAAATGCTTTAGCACGGAGCAAATGTTTTAATTGTGGCGTTGCAAACTTAGTAGTATCAAAATATTTTGGATTAGGCAAAAAGCGTAAACTAGTTCCAGTTTCACGCGCACCGCAAGAACCAATAATTTTTAATTTATCTGTAGGTACACCATCGGCAAATTTCATACCAAATATTTTACCATCACGTTTAACCGTAACTTCAAAGTATGATGACAAAGCATTAACTACCGAAATACCAACGCCATGTAAACCACCAGAAAAACGGTAGTGTTTATCTGAAAATTTTGCACCGGCATGCAGACGAGTGAGAATTAATTCTACACCAGAAATTTTTTCTTCTGGATGCATATCAGTTGGCATACCGCGACCATCGTCGATTACTTCAATTGTGTTGTCTTTATATAGAATTACCGTAACACTCGTGGCGTGCCCAGCTATAACTTCATCAACACTATTATCAATTGCTTCTTGGGCTAAATGGTTCGGACGCGAGGTGTCAGTGTACATTCCCGGACGTTTTTGTACGGGTTCTAACCCACTTAAAACTTCAATTGCTTCGGCTGTGTAATTTGATTTGTTTTTCATATTCCTATTTATAGCATAGTAGTTATTATTTTTCACTTGCAATTAAACACTAACTACCTCTAAGATAAATTAATGGTGAATTTATGCACGAACTC
>Ga0214257_1000643_pt1 | contig 9565 bp, 9 predicted proteins | sample TroBogypolimnion_23_FD_153095 | JGI IMG/M metagenome (GOLD analysis project Ga0214257, IMG submission 153095) | Freshwater microbial communities from Trout Bog Lake, WI - 18AUG2009 hypolimnion | ecosystem: Environmental > Aquatic > Freshwater > Lake > Hypolimnion/Profundal zone | place: Trout Bog...
TAGTTTACATTAAGTAGTTTATATTTTATATTTTATATTAAGTAGTTTATATTTTATATTAAGTAGTTTATAGTTTATTAATAATATTTTTTTTATAAAAATATTATTTAATTATTATCATGATTCTAAACCAGAACTAAATGGATATGAACCTAAACCATCTCTGTCATCCATATTTATACGTACATTTTCATTACTTTTTAAAGCATCTAATTGTAAAGATAAAATTTGTGTAATAATTGATTGATTATATTTAGTTTTTACTTCATTTATAGCATCTTCTGGATATAATCTTACATACGTATTTTTGTCTAATAATTCTTTATATAAATCTTCTGTTTCTTGAGACCAAGGCCACATACTATTTTTTAAAAAATAATCTAATTCTTCTTGGCTTGCTTGATTTTGGATTTCTTTTATATCAAAAACTATCCTTGGATTTATACTATTTTGTAATTCTATAAATTTTCTACCTGATTCTTCTGTCCACGTAAATCCTTCTTTTAAATGAGAAAATCTATATAAAACTACAAATAATATAGCCAGAGCTATTCCATATTTTATATCTTGCGAGCTAACTAATATCAAAGATATTAATAGTATTAGGTTTCCTAAAATGGTGTTAAAGAGAGAAATCAAAAGATTTGGAATTAAATATATTATCGTCCATAATACTATTAAAATACTTAATAATCCAATTAATATTGTTTTATTATCTTGGGTAAATAAGTTTTCAAATTTATTATCTTTCATAAATAATAAATTTATTTTAATTCAACCTTTAGAAAAATAGAATTTAAACCCCAGTTGACCCAAAACTACCGGAACCTCTCTCTGTTTCTTTTCCTAATTGTTCGAACGAATCTACAATTTCTACTACAATTGGCACTAAACCAGGAGCACAAATCTGAAGTAATCTATCATATTTACTTACAATATATTCTTCGTTTACACATAAATTTATCATATCAAACATTCCAATAATATTACCTCTATATCCAGCATCAATAATTCCTGTGGCATTTGCTAAACGTAACTTTGTTTTTGATAAGCTTGACCTTGGATGTGTATAATAACTTGTATTAAATGTTTTATTATCTGTTACCATTTGTGCCGAACAAATAATAGCAAAATCAATTTTATTAACGGTATTCATTTTATTCTCACCATAAGAAGAGCAAAATAATAGATTATGTTCATTAATTTTTTTTATTGCTGGATTAAATAAATCAAAACCAGAATCTAAATATTGATTATCTTTATTTAACATTTTATTATTATGATTTGTGGCACTTACAATATATTTTTGTTTTAGTTCAGGATAATTTTCATTATCAACATAAATTCTTAAAACCATATATCTCTCATATGTTTCTAATAATTGTTTAGCATTTTGGACCGATGTATTATCAAATAAAGACATAGTATATAATATTATTTAATATGTTTTTAAATCTATATATTTGAAAAAAGTATAACCAAAATATATCCCTATATCTTTGAAAAAGTTGAGTCAAATTTAATTAATTCCACTTGGAGACTGAATATACCATTCTGGAGGAGTCAAATATATATTTGATGTATTACATGCGTTTCCAACACTTACAACACTTATTCCACCATTTTTAATTCCTGTTCCTGTTGAAACAGCAAATGGAAATGGTTTTTGAGCGCCTATTGGATTTGCGCATTTTCTCTGAATTCTTAATGTATGTTCACTTGATGTTTCTGGTTGTTTTAAGCGCTTTGTATATGGAGCATTTCTAGTCATATCATTATATTTAAACGTTGCTGTTGTTGTTGAACATAAAGTTGGACCACTATTCTTTATATAACCTTCATATTTTGTTGAATTATTTATATCTAGAACACATATATTTGCGGTTGTTAAATCGTGTAAATACATTCCTTGGCTCTTACTATCTGTTTGCATACCTGTATAATTTGGTTGAACCCAATAATTTGGATAAACACCATTCTTTACCCATTTATATTTCTTCTCTAACATTCCATATGTTGTTAGTACTGTTGGTTTCACATACATCCATTGGTCTCCTTCTACAATTACTCTATTTGAATTATAAACTGGTTCAGGTCTCGCATATGTACCCAAGTGACCTCCACAACCTAATGGCTGAGTTCCTCTAAAAGGAGTACCATTTTTAGACATAGCAGAGCTTTTTCCTATGTATCCTACATTTCTATGAGGTCCATTTAGAGAGAAACCTACTGGACCATAATTATTTATTGCTGATTGTAATGATACTGTACTATGACCGAATGGACCTTGAGGCAACCAATAACCTCCTGGAGGCTTTCCCGACCTTTTTGAACCATATTGAATTACTGATTTCTTTTTAAAAGTAGCTAATGACATATAACATATTATGAGATAATATTCCACCTTTTATCCACCTTTAGAAAAGGTGGAGCCAAATACAAACAAATCTAAATACAAATCTAAATACAAATCTAAATACAAATCTAAATACAAATCTAAATACAAATCTATTTTGACTCCACCTTTTCTAAAGGTGGAACTAAAGGTGGAACTAAAGGTGGAACTAAAGGTGGAACTAAAGGTATATAATTGACCTTTCATTTGCTTCTTCACAAAAACATCTATTTAATAATCCAAATAATTTTGTTCCTTCTATTGGTTTTAATATTTCGTTTAAATTATCTTTAAAATCATTCATATTTTTATCAAATAAAAAATACACTACTAAAGCACCTAAACTATAATAAATTGTTTTATAATTCAACTCTGATGGAATAGAATTTATTTTTAATATTTCTGGAGAAATCAACCCTTCCCGATTGAATGGTTTAATAAATTTAATTTTATTTGATTCAGATAATTTTAGTAAGCCTTCATTTGATAAATATATAAATTTATCATCATCAATTACAATTATATTTTCAATTATATATTCATAAAAACATTCATATTTTATTTTAATTAAATATTGAAGCTGCTTGCACAAACTTACAATTATTTTTAAAGCATTTTCATAATTAATATTTTCTCTATTAGAGATAAATTTTTTAAAGGATTTTACTGATGAAGACCTAAAAGTTAAAGTTTTATAATTATCGCTTATAGATGAAGCTATTATTAGTTTTGTTTTTATCATTGAATCAATTAATGATTCGCTATTTGTTTGAAACTCAATTGTAAATAATGTATTTTGTTCTTTATTTTTATATATAGAGAATTCATCTGTAGAGAGAAACTCAAACATTTATAATAATAAATTTTTTATTTTTAGATATTTATATTTTTTATTAATAAAAAATAAATAAAATAAAAAAGGGATTACCTTCTTTTAAAGAAGATTTTACGATATACAACCCTTTTATATTTATTTAACTATAAACTATAAACTATAAACTATAAACTATAAACTATAAACTATAAAACTATAAACTAACTATTTATTTTTCTGCTACAATAACAGTGTCTTCTTCTAATTTGATTACTACCTTTTTTCTTCTTGGTGGCTCAACTTTTCCATAATCGATAACTTCTTCTTTAATTTCTTCACCAAATTCGCCATACTGTTTAGGTGTTTTTTTTTGCTTTGGAGGAGGACATTTTGGTGATTTAGCTTCAATAATAGGATTTTCTTTGATTTCAACAGGAAATGAAATGCTTAGTGCTGGAGCAATCTTGATATCTGGGTCAAAATCAAACTGAATTGTTGCCTTTTTTTGTTGGGGCTGTTGTGATTGGAATGACTTCTTAGGAGCAGGTGGTCTGTATGCTGAAACTTTCCAAAACCATGGAGCATCATAAATAATTTTGACCTCTTTACCTTGTAAAAGTTTCTGGCGACAAGCAATTGATTGAGGAGTTTGATTCCAGTTGATATGAACGAATACTCTATTAAATTTATTTTCTTTTTCATCTGCTAAGATTGACCTTTTTGGAAGTACTATATCAATGTGGTCTACTTCTCCGAGGTCTAAATCACCGAAAACACGGCGAATTCTTTCTTCTTTTATATTGGAAAACACTCCTGGAATACATAGGACTGGTTGGCTATTTGATTGGGATGACATAATAATAATAATAATAATAATAATACGGATTTGTTTTTTACGTAGTTATAAAACTTAAAGTTGCTTTTTGGGCTAAAAATACTTTTTATAAAAATAAAAAAAAGTATTTCAATTTTTTTTAAAATGGTACAAAAATGATTTACTAAAAATTTATTTTAAAAAAATTAAAAATAAAAATCTTCTTACGCCTTAGGAACTTTTTTTCTAGGAACCAAAATATTAACTGCTGGTTTTTTTTCTTCTTCCTTTTCTTTTTCTTTTTCTTTTTCTTTTTTCCTTTTATCTAATTCTTTTTCTAAAGCAATATCATCAAACATTTTAAGACAATTTATAGATAATTCTTTTGAGTTAGGTTTATCTTTTAGTCCAGATTTGCCTTTTGAACCAGGTTTGCCTTTTGCATCAAGATTCATGCCTTTTAATTGTCCCTCTTGTAAGTTTTTAATTATATCATCAAATTCTTTTCGTTGTTCTTCATTTAATTCATCTCCTTCTTCTGAAATTAAATCACTAATATTTGATAATTTTGAAGATGCTGCGTTTGACCAAGAACCAGAAGAACTTCTGTGAGATTTTTTTGAAGAAGATTTTTTTGAAGATAATTTTTTTTTAATCTTTCTTGTTTTCTTTTCTTTTTCAACTTTTATCTTTTTACAATGACCTTTTTCACTTCGCTCTTGACCTTCCGGACAAGGTTTCTTTTCTTTTTCAACTTTTATCTTTTTACAATGACCTTTTTCACTTCGCTCTTGACCTTCCGGACAAGGTTTTTTTTCTTTTATTTTTTTTGTTTTTTCTTCTGATGAACTTACATATTTTTTTAACATCTTGTGTGTTTTTCTAAACTTTTCTTTTTTAGGCATTATACATAATAATTTAGATAATAAATGTTTTAAAAAATAAAAAAGGGTTTCCCCAAATTTTATTAGTAAATCAGTTATAAAATAATTATATTAATATATATATTTCTTACCTTTTTGAATCCATTTTATTTTTATTTAACCTAAAATTTAAATATAATTAATATTAAGTAATTATTCTTACCTTAAATATCCAGAATTTGTCTGGCTAACTTTACTCCAGATGAAAGTTTTTTAAAATTTTTAAATTTTTTTACATCGCGAATAGAATTTAATTCATCCATTAATGAAATGTTTTGAAAGAGAATGTGAGACTCTTCATCTTCTGAAGATGACATAAGAACCGTAGAAGCGAGCGATTCATCATCATCATCTGATTCAACTACAACAATCTTTTTTTCTTTTTTAGTTTTTTTGGGTTTTAGAGCAAGCTTCTTAAACTCTTTCAGTCTAAACTTTTCCGCGGCGTTTGAAATAGCATCCTCATCTTTCATCGAAGACCTTTCCGAAGATTCGCTAACTTTATCGGCCTCTTTTAGAGCGTTCTTTTCTTCTTTCAGTCTAAACTTTTCCGCTTCTTTCTCAAGCTTCTCGGTCTCTTTCTGTTTATGCTTTTCTTCTTTCAGTCTATTTTTTTCTGCGGTCTTTGAAATAGACTCCTCATCTTTCATCAAAGACCTTTCCGAAGATTCGTTCGCTTTTTCCGTTTCCTTTTTTTCTTTTAACAACTGTTTCTCCTCCTTTGAGGCCTTAGGAACTTGTTGCTTTTTTTCCTTAGTAGCTACTATTTCAATAATGTTGCCAGTTGGGTCGAGTCTGTTGAGTGCTTCTTCGGCTGAAAATCCATACATAGTAGCACAAGAATTAACCGTAACTCTCATAAGAGTCATTAATTCACACTCAATATTTTCTTGAGTTATACCACAAGTCTTTACCATATTCTTAATCATCCATTCAAATTCAGTTGAAATTTTTTTCACTGACATTTTTTTTTGTAAAATATGAAATATAAATTATAAATTATAAAGTTTGAGTTGGGTTTTTAAAACTTAAAGTTGCTTTTTGGGCTAAAAATACTTTTTATAAAAAAAATAAAAAGTATTTCAATTTTTTATTTTTTTTATGAGAAATCAATTTTCTAAAAATTTATTTTTATTTTCCTTTATTTTCCTAAAAAAAATATTTTATTTAAAAAATAAATTCCCAGTAAATCATTTTTTGTACCATTTTAAAAAAAATTGAAATACTTTTTTTTATTTTTATAAAAAGTATTTTAGCCCAAAAAGCAACTTTAAGTTTTAAAAACCCAACTCAAACTTTATAATTTATATTTTATATTTTCGCAAAAAATGAATTCCAAAATTAATAATTCCAAACAAATTTATTCCGAAAAAAAGACTTGCTGTAAGGTTTGTCAAGATGCGGGAAAATCAGAAAAAGAGTACTCTAGTCATTATGTGAAAGACCTTAATGGCAATGTAACGTGCCCTACTCTGTTGAACCAAGAGTGTAGATTTTGCTACAAGAAAGGTCACACTACTTCTCACTGTACTATCTTGAAAAAGCAAAAAGATTCCGAAGAAAATTCCAGAAAATTACCTGTTTCTCAACCAAAAAAAAAGGTTTCAGCGCCGAAAAAGTTAAATGTTTTCGCTTACCTAGAAATGAACAGCGATGAATCAGATGATGAAGTTGAAAATTTCCCAGAACTTGTAGTATCTGAAGCCAAATCCGCATTTGAAAAAGAGGTTTCAGCGCCGAAAAAGTTTTCATATGCGTCAATGGCTGCGAAAACGGAAACTGAATATGTAATCGAGAAAATCAAAGAAACAAAGACAATCCCAACTTCATATACGCCCGCAAAAATATATGTAGATTTTATTTTAAAACCGGTTAGTAAAATAAATAAAAGCACCGGAGAAAAAATAACTTGGGCTAATTGTGAAAGCGACAGCGATGAAGAGGAAAGCACTAAAGAAGACAATAGTGCCTGGTAGATATAGTAGTAGTAGTAGGAATTTGTAGTTAGTAAATATAGTAGATAGTTATTTTAAATAAAAAAATAAAAAAAATAAAAAAAATAAAGGGTTGTATAACGTAAAACCTTCTTTAAAAGAAGGTAATCCCTTTTTTTTAAAAAATAAAAATAAAAATAAAAATAAATTTTAAGTATTCTAAAAAATATATGAAAATTAAAAAAATTGAAATAAAAAATATATATAAAAATGAATTCATTATATACAAAACTTTAAAACTTAATATTAAATATTTAATGACCCCAAATTTTAATGAAAAGATTGAGGTTCGCCTCACACAATTTACAGAATACCTTAATCGTTCGAATATGAATCACAAGGATTATCAGCGAGAAGGTGTAAAATGGTGCCTTAAAAATGAACTAAGACCTAATCCCCCAGCTAATATTAGAGGGGGGTTTATTGCGGATGAAATGGGATTAGGAAAAACAATTATGGTAATTGGGCTGATGATATCAAATTTCCTACCCAAAACGCTTATTGTTTTGCCGCCAGTTCTTATCGACCAATGGTTCGTTCAAATTTTGAGAACCACAGGGCACAAAGCAATGATTTATTATGGAGAAAATAAAAAAAAAATTACTGTCGAGCAACTAAATAGCGCATGTATTGTGCTTACATCATATGGAGGTGTAACAGTAACAAAAAAACAAATTAAAAATGATAAATTAACTCTTCTTCACGAAGTAAATTGGTCGAGAATAGTTTTCGACGAAGCTCATCATTTAAAAAATAAAAAAACAATTGTTTATGCAAGTGCCAAACTTTTGAAAAGCAATATCCGTTGGCTCGTATCGGGAACTCCAGTACAAAATAAAAAAACTGATTTTTACAACCTGTGCTCTATGCTAAAAATGCCTACAAGTTTTTATTCAGACCCAGAAAATTTTACTACTATTGCGAGAAATTTTATTTTAAAGAGAACCAAAAAACAAGTAGGAATTGAATTACCAGATATTAATTCTACAAATAATTCGGTTGACTGGAAAAATAAAAAAGAGATGGAGCTATCTGAGGAAATTCATTCCGCGCTAAGTTTTAGTCGTGTTCAATCAAAAGGAAATGAAAGCGAATGTGGTATTTTATTGTTAATGATGCGAGCAAAACAATCGTGCGTAATGCCAAAGCTAATGGAAACAAGTTTAAAAAATCTTGTTAGAGCAGGCGTACTTTCAGATTATAATTATTTCAAAGAAGCGCTCAATTATAGTAGTAAAATTGATTACGTTATCCAAACTATTTTGGATAGAAAAGACAATGAAAAAGGAAAACTAATATTCTGTCATTACAGAGATGAAATTGATGAAATTGCGAAACGATTAGCAGATGGAGGGATGACAAATATTGCGACATTTGATGGAAGAGTAAGCAATAATAAGCGAAATAATATTGTAAATGAAAAAAATAATGCGCTTATTCTTCAAATTCAAACTGGATGCGAAGGGCTAAATTTACAAGAAAACTACAGTGAAATTTATTTTGTTAGCCCACATTGGAACCCGGCAGTAGAAGACCAAGCAATCGCAAGATGCCACAGAATCGGGCAAAAAAATATTGTATCCGTATTCAAATTTCAAATGAGTGGTTTTGTTACCAACCAAATAGATGAAAAAGGAAATAAAATAGAAACGCTGACAATTGACAAATATGTAAACAGTATTCAAGATTTTAAACGAGAAATGGCAAACAAACTTATTAGCAATTAGTAATTAGATAGTAGTTAGTAGTTAGTAGTTAGTAGATATAATAAATATATAAATATTTCAGGGTTGTATAACGTAAAATCTTCTTTAAAAGAAGGTAAACCCTTTTTTATTTGAAATAATAAAATTCTTTAAGTTACTTTTCCAATATATATTCTAAAAGTGAGAAAAAGTGTATGGGAAAGTCAATGGACGAATCGATTTTGGACATTTATAAATGTCCATTTTTGGAAAGTGGCTTAAGACTTTTGGAAAAAGTGTGTTTTTGCTGCATAATGAAAAATTAAGGTCTCCCGACAATTTATAAATTTTCCAAATTGTTAGCATAATTTTTTTTAAATTTGTTTTAAAAAGGATTTAGGAATATATTATATTTGAATAATATAGAACATTTAGAATGAAAAAAACGCCAAAAAACGCGGCAATTTTCGAATGTGAAATTTGTGACTTCAATTGCTCTAAAGAATCTGATTGGGATAGACACATATTGACATCTAAACATAAAAATAGAACAAAATTGAACGATTTAGAGCCAAAAAACGCTGAAAATAATTTTACGTGTCAAAATTGTAATAAAACTTATAAAGCTAGAAACAGTTTATGGTACCATAAACAAAAATGTTTACAACAAGAAAATAAAATATTAGATGCTTCTTCAAATGAAGTTATTGTTTTAACTAACCTGGTATTAGAGATGGTTAAAAGTAATGGAGACCTTCAAAAACAAGTGCTAGAAGTGTCATTACTTTGTGAAAAAAATGTTACAAATAATAATTCAGTAAATAATTCACATAATAACATTAATTCACATAACAAAACTTTTAATCTTCAGTTTTTTTTAAATGAAACTTGTAAAGACGCGATGAATATAATGGATTTCGTAGATTCCATCAAAATTCAA
>Ga0214257_1000644_pt1 | contig 9560 bp, 13 predicted proteins | sample TroBogypolimnion_23_FD_153095 | JGI IMG/M metagenome (GOLD analysis project Ga0214257, IMG submission 153095) | Freshwater microbial communities from Trout Bog Lake, WI - 18AUG2009 hypolimnion | ecosystem: Environmental > Aquatic > Freshwater > Lake > Hypolimnion/Profundal zone | place: Trout...
TTCGACTAGGAAAGCTCATCGCCGGTGCGAGGGCGAGCTCGCGACAAGGATGAAATTATGACCGAGTTGAGGTCGCTCAAGTCTCGCTTCCGCGTTTAATGTGTTGGCGTTGACTTTAGAAAGCTCATCGCCTGTGCGTTTAGGCAGCCTTTAGAGGCTCGCATGCAAGTTCGTGGTAGGTGCCAAAGATATAGTCGGCGCCTAGGAAGATTATATTGAAATTTCCTTTTTGTATTCCCTTGACAACGTGATGGGCAATGTGGTTGGTATAAAAGAACCAGGGCAGTGGGATTGGCAAGATAGAAGGTCCGTCTGTGAGTGTCATGGTATTTAGTATTGGGTCTGTGCTAGCCCCCCCTAGGGGGAAATGCAGGTCGGTGTGAAGAGTGTTCCAGCTGTATCCGCCATAGAGAGTGAGGGCGAGAGTAGTGATGGCATGAAGGGCGAGTTTATCGGGTTCGGCTAGGGCGAGGACAGTGAATGTAAAGGTGGTGAATAGGACAAGAGTAAACCAAGAGAGGATGAGCTCGTACTTGTCCTCGAACTTGGCAAGGGTCATGTCGGCATTGGTGTGGACGTGGTGGAACTTGTGACGGAGACAAGTTATCTTGAGATAGCGAAATATTGGATTATATGTGTGTGGATTGTTCGTGAGCCATGGCCAAAAGATGTTGGCGTGCATGATGTACTTGTGGATGAGCCACTCTGTGATTGCGAAAAGCAAGTAGACGGATGCAAAATAGTTGGCATAGTATGTGATTGTCGCAGAGCTTAGGTCAGGATCAATTTGGGTGTGAGTGAATTGATTTGTGAGTCCTGAAAGGAAAGTGGGATAAGTGGTTGCGATGAATGGGGCGAGTAGGATGAATACTGGGGTGGGAATGATCATGCTTCCATATAGGCCGACGAATGCGAGAGTGATGGCGACTTGTTGGGGGTTGTTCAGGGCAATGGCAGAGGCATACATGGATGCGGTGAATGCCCATGTTTTTTGGGCGACCTGTCTTGGTGACGGCCCTATGACTTGATGGCCCTGTGACATGATGGAATTATTAGATGATGTACTTGTTGCAATTGTGTTTAGATAGGGACACAATAATGAAAAATGATGGCTTTGAAGTAGTTCACCAATTGTGTGGATGGAAAAGTTACAAAAAATGTTTTCGATGGTATCTATTTGTTGTCTAAAAAGCAACCTGTATAATTTGATCAAGAGTATTATTCAATTGTTTTTCCCAATGTTTTTGAAAATATAGTGTTTTTTAATAGCATCGAGTGCGTGTTGTGACATAGCTGATAATATCAGTCCACGTCTCTTCACATGTGTCGCCGATATGCTGCCGCAATAGATTTTTCATTTCGTCTATTCGCATTCTGTATGCTGGTGATGTATCTTTGATTTCATCATACATGGCCATATACTTTTCCGATATGGCCATTGACTTGCTGCTGTATTCTGGAGAGTTCATGATCGCCTTGTCTGACATGGTTTTTATGTTTGGTAAAAGGTCGCCGATTTTTAAAGTGATGAAATGCACCATGATTGTCGCCCAATCTTTCTTAGAGGAAGAGACCATGTGCTTTCGAATAGAGTCCAGTTCATGTGTCTTCCACCTTTTGGGGTCTTCGTCTTTTATACATTGGATGTTCTTTGACACTTGGTTGTCAGTGATGACGATATTCCTGCGCTCCAAGTACTCATGGAAGGTCTCTTTGATGTCCTCCATTTTACTATTTTATTTATGTCAAGAATCCTTAGGTATTGTGCAACGTTTGGAAGAATAAATATACAATATAAAGGAAAATCGTGTTATCTATATTATAAAAGTTTCACCATAACCAAGACTATGTCAGGATATATTTTCATTGTATGGCCAACTGATTATCAGAAAAATAATGAATGTGTTTACAAAATTGGGTCAACTAAGGATATCAAATTAAATATGGAAACTTTCCCTAAAAAAAGTGTTCTCATATTAAATATTCATGTTAAGAATATGACGTGCATACACAAGCACGTTAGTAAACAATTCAAGGAAGATTTTAAAGAACGACTAGATGTAGGGAAAGATTTCTTTGAAGGAAACGTTGGTGATATGATGAAGGCAATTACTTCATATACACAGACAAAATAAATATATTATTTTTTAATCAATATGTAGTTGATGCCATCCTTTGACTCCATCAATAATGTCAACTTGTACATTTGGTAACCGTTTAGTAATCTCATATTCTAATTCGTCTTGTGAAGTAATTTTATAATATGGCTTATTTTTCAACACCCAATCGTTATATATAACATATACATGACTATTTGGTAAGAATGTGTCACCTGTTTTAATTAGTTGTACAAATTGGTCAATATGGTTATATCGCTTCTGATTTTCGGACATACACTCTAAATATATAGTGTTATCGTGTTCATTTATTTTTTCAATTGCACTCGGTAAAATATTTGATACAGGTAAAATAATATTGTAAATGACTTTAATCATTTCATTTTTATCACCTTCGAAAAATTCGTTGCCAATATCTTTCCTAGCCTTAAAATCTTTTCGAAATTGACGAATTATACAGCTTTCATAATGTCGTGCATTGTCAGTATACATGATGACAAAGAACTGACTGTTCATTGGATAGCCAGACATTCGCTTTAGAATATTTCCAGACATACCAATTTTAAAAATATTTTTGTTAGCTTGCATAAACGTCCGTATCCAAACAAAATAAATATAACCAAACATGATTATAATCTACTAAAGTATGTTGTATTTTTCTCTATATAATATTACTTTGTTGTTTTGGGTATGGTTATGGATTTATTTGTAATGTAATTGTCCAACATAATTTTGAAGTTCATTTTGCCTGTAAATTTTATACATGCAACGAGTTTCTGAATATTTTCCACTGCGACATCACATTGCGACACAATATTAAATATATTCGAATACTTTGTTGAAAGAGCACTTGTAGATTCCACGGTATTGTTGCCTAGAGGATATAATATATCGTTATCAAATGTGTTTATTACCATTGGTCTCATTTTGAGTACTGCTAGGGTATGGTAGTGTTTATTTAATTCTTGTAACGCTTTGCTTTTCACTTCTGTAGAGCCGTTCTCACATTTCCTAATGATGTAAAACTCGATATGTTTGAAATACTCTTCATTAATGATCTTCATAATTTCTTGATATGCTTCATCTATTGAAAAATAATTAAGGTAATCCGATTTCCCTTTGAGGAGAATGACATCATTTTCAGGGTCTGATAGAATGTTAATGTGTTTACTCTTAACAGTTCCTCTAAAGATTTTTTCTACGTTTGAAACTGAAATTTTGATATATGTCTTTATAGTGTCTTGTTTAAACGCAATAACTTCGTCCTTGAACGTATGCCATATCCATAGATTAATTGGAATGACTCCTGCCCCTTGGAACATGAAATATTTCCTAGTTATTTCTGTGAAACTCATTGATTTGATATCATGAATAACCATATTTTGTTCAAAAACATATTGGTATACTCGATGGGACATGATATAATCTTTGATTGTGTCAGTTAGTTCAAAGTTGTGTCTTTGGCTTAACGGGTGACACACATTTTTCTTGTTATACAAGTGGGTCTTCATGTTACATTTCAATTGTGTTGTAAGTCCACACCTTGGGCATGTGTAAGGATCAACCATTTATCAACAAAATGATCAATATTTTTTGTAAAATTAATCAGTTGTTTTTAAAAAATTAATGTTTTGTTTTTAAACCATTGTTGATTTTATTCAAGTGATTGCCTTTGTCAAATCCTTGAAGACGAGGGATATTATAGACGTATGACATACCATTAGCTTTTGTAGAGGTAAGTGCAGATCAACTTCAATTGCTTTATGCTTTACGGCTTCAATGACGCGATCACATATGCCATGAGCGCCGCATAATCAATCACTTTAAAGTCCACGACCTGCTTGTGAGTGAGCACACCGTTCTCTGGTGCGGGTGGGTCAAAAGCAGCGGGGCCGGTGACAGTAGTGACAAAGGTATTGTCAAACTTGACCACATCACCCTCTTTCAACTCTGTCGATGCAGGGACGGGGACAAAGTCTGTGGTGGTATCTACGGCGTCGGGGAAAACTTGTTCCACCTCTTGAGCTATAAGACCTGCATGGCGCTTGCCTGGCTTGTCTATGAACTCGTAAAACACAGGGTTGAGCTGTTTCAGGGAGGTCAATGAGGCGGACTCAGAGGTGATGGGTGTGATGTAGGTCTTGGTGCGCAGGTCAGACACATTGTACACGTGTTGGGCGCGGATGCTACCTGTCGGGGCGTCAATCTCGTACTGGGGCGTTGTGGTGTTGAACCCGATAAAGGCGCCGAGGGGCATGGTGATGTTGGACGCGACCGTGAGGTTGCTCAGGGACATGTTGCTCGAGGTCGATGACAGGCCGTAGGTGTTGGTGCCCGACGTGTAGATCTGGTCCGCGGGGCTGTTGGAGATGACGATCTCGCCCCCTACAGTGAGCAGCGAGCCGACAGCGGCAGTGTTGGTCACCATCGAGTTGATATTGGTATTGGTGTTGGTCAAGGGGAGGGTGTTGGAGTCAATGGCCGACCACGGGATGACATTAGTATTGTTGGATAGGGTATTGTTCGAGTTCAGGGACCACAGGGGAACCGAGCAGGGGGTATAGGTAAGGTTGGCGGTGGACGAGGCCATGATGGGGATCTGGTTAGAATTGATAGAGGACCAAGGGATGGCATTGAGTGTGGAGAAATTGACAGCGTTGACGGGAATGTTAGAGGTGGTGGATGTAAAGTCAATGGCGGTCGAGGGAATGTTCGAGTTGGCAAAGAACGAGCTGCTCATGTCGGCGTTGACGATCTGGCCTGCTTGGGTGCCGCGGATAGAGGACCAAGGGACGGTGACCGTGTTCGAGTCAATGGCAGTAAAGGGAATGGCGTTTGACAAGAGTGTGATCTTTTTGGATTGAATGGTGAGGCCGTCAGTCAGGATCAGGTTGGACAAGGTGGCGGTGGACGAGTTCTTGAGGGTGGCGGCGTCCACGGACCCTGTGGGGAAGGCGACGGTGCCGGTGCCGAGGACCGAGAGACTTGTATAGGCCGTGATGTTGGAGGCCATGATGCTGCTAAAGGTGCCGACCGTGGGGCTGACATAAGAGGTGACATCGGCGCCACCGGTCACGATGATCTCGCTAAGGACGTTGAGGATGGACGTGGTCGAGGTGTTGGTGGTGACCGAGTTGACAGTGGGGTCGGTGGGTAGGGAGGTTGAGCCGCCACCCCCGCCTCCTCCGGCCGAGTACATGGTCAGGGCACCTGTGACAGTGTTGGAGGACCAAATGGCACCAGTAATAACGAGATTGGACATGGTGGCATTGCAGGCGGTTGTGCCCGATGGGGAGATGATGAGGGCGTTGGACGAGTTGGAGGCGCCAATATAAAATGTGTTGCCGGGGGTCTTGGTATAGAACTGGACATCGTTTGTGCTGGCGCCTTTGAAAACGGAATTGGCAGATGTGCGGAGATTAATATATGCCATTGCGCGTCGGTTATTACACTAGGATTAGGATATTTTGGAATCAGAGGTTAAAAATGAACGCGGCCTTTTAGTGTTTTTCTACAATATATTTCAGAAATATTTGTGTAAAAAATAATAAAATATAGGTCCCCGAACTCCAGCGTATATATGAAAGAGTGTGAAACGAAATATCATGTGATCAAGCTGGCACTATGGGGCGATACCCCTTGGAGGCCGTAGGCCGGCTTATAGACCTTGTAGGTGATACCCCCTGAGGCCGTAGGTGACATGGTGGAATGTTGTGAGACATGGTAGAGTTTTTGTGGGTGTTGTGAGTACATGTGGGTGTTGTGAGTACATGTGGCATTTTGTGAGTAACATGTAGGTTTTGTGAGTACATGTGGCATTTTGTGAGTAGATGTACACTTTTGTGAGTACATGTAGGTTTTGTGAGTAGATGTACACTTTTGTGAGTACATGTGGCATTTTGTGAGTACATGTAGGTGTTGTGAGTAACATGTAGGTTTTGTGAGTACATGTGACATGACAAGCAGTACATTCGAAGTTTTGGTACTTTTGTGAGTGCGGGTGCGGGTTTGCCTCCCGGGCGCGGGTTGTCGTACAAGGAATCTTTGGGTGGTCAGTACGCGGGTTTTGCGGAATGTAGTATGCGGTACGCGGGTGTAGTACAATTGCTGCGGCTTCTCGGAAACGCAATAGAAAGAGAGCGCGTTGATGGCAAACGAGTCGCATAGGTCGCGTTGATTTATTATTTGTAGTGTGGTGGCTACTTGTACTGTTGGCGGGTTAAAGTACAGTGTGGAGTAGAAATTGGAATTTGACAAACGTGAATACGGGATTGTGTGTACAAATACGAGTATATTTTGATAGGTTGTATGGGGGGAGGTACAACTGGGGAGGTACAACTGGGAGACTTGGTTCCAGAGGCATCTGTGGATAGTTTTGCCCAGTGTGGGACCAACTGTGGACACTGTGGAACTGCTGTGGAGTCCATGCCACCACGTTTCTGGAATTGCGAGACTGTCATGACTTCATGACTTCATGACTTCATGGCTTTTGACTCATGACTTTTAACTTTTGGCTCATAGCTTGAGGTTTGACTTCAGGCTCACACATTTGTTGCACATTACATTCACGGTTATGTAAAAAATGGGCAAAATGTTTGGTTTGGCATCATGTTCGTTGAGTTGGTTGCCTAGTGCGGAATGGCAATAGCTCATGCATGTTTGCTGTCTGCTGGCTAGCTCATGCATGGGGCTGCTGGTGTGGCTGGTGTGGCGGGTGCTGGGGCTGCTGGTGTGGCTGGTGTGGCGGGTGCTGGGGCCTTTGACTAAAAAGCCTGACAAGCTCGATCAGGGCCGCGGCGATAACCTGCGCCGCTCCAGCAGCAGACAGCAGGACCATAAACGCGAGTATGTAGAGAAGGGGCAGGTCCTTGGCGGCGTCGGCGAGGACCTGTGCGGTGTGGGGCAGGGGGCGTAATATTATAAACGACGGCGGCCCGTGCTGTGGTGTCATTTGCGCGTGTATGCTGCGCATGCGCGAGGGCACGTGAATTGCCACTTGCGGGGGCGGCGCACCGTTCAGGCGCACGCACGTGAAGTGCCACTTGTGGACGCGACTCACCGCAAACTGCACGGCGCCGATAATCCCTGGCAGCCCAAAGAGGAGAGCGATGAAAACCAGCACCATGAAGACGATGGCAACGCCCCCTCCTCCGATTTGCGGCGGTGCGTGGACCAGGGCGTGGGCGTGGGCGTGTGCGCCAGGGAAGGGAGCTCCAGCTGCCTGCATCTTCGCGAAAAGTGGACCTGGAGATTGTTGGGCGAATCCCTATGCAGGGGGCAAGTACGGGATTCTCTCAGTACGGGAGATTTCACTAGGACAATGCCGTTTTTCCTTTTGCTTTGCTTTGTGTAGCTTGTTGTCGCAAGTGGAAGGTGCAAGGCAGCTAGGAGACGTGTCGAAGATTCGATCTAGCTTCAAGTTCGGCGCCTTTGTTCGAACTCTGGTTCCGGAGCAGGGGGTACTTAAGCCAGTCCTCGGCCCATTTCTCCATAATTTCCTCAAAAAAAGTCGAGTTTGGGTCAAGAGCCAGTTACTCTGTCCCAATGGCCTCCATCTCTCGCCGTGTGATGATGACTTACCCCGTCGATCGCTCCTACTATGCCAGCCACCTGGATATCCAGGAATATGATCAGATTGTGCACTTTGATGCTCTTCAGGACGGCCGCTTCTCTCGGGCCATTGGCCGCAGGGGAGGTCACTACAGCCCCCTTGCCCGCAAGCTCAAGACGCTGAGGGAGAGGGAGCTGGTGGAGGTGCACGGCCTACCGGCCTTCCCGGCCCCCCCGCTGGCTACTGGTGATGATGGTGAGGGCTGGGAGATCGAGGAGGTGGACCTGACGGGAGGCGGTGCGGGTTCTAGCATGGGGGGCTTCAGCAACCCGACCATGGCGGCGGCGGCGACGTACATGACGCAGATGGGGCACGCGTCATCTCGGTTTGTCATGGAGATGACCAACGCCTCCAAGAAGTTTGTGACCGACGTCAGCATGGTGCCGCCGCCGCTGCCGGACCGGGTGCAGACCAACACGCCGGCGGAGCTGCTGTCGTCGTGTGCCATCTGCTTCGAGGCGCCCACTGAGCCCATGTTCGGTGTCCCCTGCAGCCACGTGTACTGCAAGGCGTGCCTCATGCACCCCCACATGGACAGCAGGGAGGTCATCAGGAACGGCATCAAGCGGGTGATCGTCAAGAGCTGCCCCCAGTGCCGCGGCCCCAACGTCACCTTCTACAGGATGCTGCCCCCGGCCTAAATGATTCTCTGTGAGTGCTACTGACTTGCTGACTTGCTGACTTTTGACTTTTGACTGCTGACTTGCTGACTTTTGACTTTTGACTGCTGACTTGCTGACTTGATGACTTCTGGCTACTGACTAGCTGAACCCGGCAATGGCCAATGTCGAGTATCTTTTTATAGGATGGTGGGGTCGGGTGCTGCTGTTGCTATCATGGTGGGACTGGTCGGGCTGTGTGTCCAAGTCTGTATGTAAATAATGCAACCACCTCATCGCCACGACTTGTTTACAATAGTGATAAACTTCAAGCCAGTAGAATGTCAGCAACCTGCACAAGTCACGCAGTCACACCTTCATAAGTCGCAGTCACACAGTCACGCAGTCACGCAGTCACACAGTCACACAGTCATGCAGTCACGCAGTCCACGACTCGATTCTCACATCATAAAAGTCAATGACAGTGTTGACTCGGATGGCGCTCACTCCAGCAGTGGTCAGCATGTTCAAACCTGTAGAGAGAAGTATGAAGGGGTATCTGTTTGGGCATTGGAATTATCACTCTTGAGGTGTGAAGGTGCTCTAGAGATGTGCGAGGGCGCTCTGCCGAGGTGATCCGCTGGGGCATTTGAATCATCACTAGAGGTGCGGGGGTGCTCTGCCGAGATTTGTATAACCACTCTAGAGATGTGAGGGCGCTCTGCCGAGATCCGCTGGGGCATTTGAATTACCATTCTAGAGGTGCGAGGGTGCTCTGCCAAGATGTGAGGTGATCTGCTGGGGCGCTCTGCCGAGATGCAGGTGATCCGCTGGGTCATTTGACTCTTCACTCTAGAGATGTGAAGTGATCCGCTGGGTCACTCTAAAGGTGTGAGGGCGCTCTGCCGAGGTGCAAGCTGATCCGCTGGGGCATTTGAATTACCACTCAAGAGATGTGAGGGGATCCGCTGGGGCATTTGAATCATCACTCCAGTGATGCGAGGGCGCTCTGCCGAGGTGTGAGGGTGATCCGCTGGGGCATTTGACTCATCACTCTAGAGGTGCCAGGGTGATCTGCTGGGGCATTTCATTCACCACTCGAGAGGTGTGAGGGGCATTGCAAGGGTGCTCTGCCGAGTCACTCAAGAAATGCAAGACGATCCGCTGGGGCATTTGAATCATCACTCTAAAGGTGCGAAGTGATCCGCTGGGGCATTTGATTCACCACTCTAG
>Ga0214257_1000650_pt1 | contig 9446 bp, 16 predicted proteins | sample TroBogypolimnion_23_FD_153095 | JGI IMG/M metagenome (GOLD analysis project Ga0214257, IMG submission 153095) | Freshwater microbial communities from Trout Bog Lake, WI - 18AUG2009 hypolimnion | ecosystem: Environmental > Aquatic > Freshwater > Lake > Hypolimnion/Profundal zone | place: Trout...
AAGCCCACTGGAGGCCAGTTTGCGGCCTCCTAGCGGGGCATCGTGGTTATGGGATCGGGGCATCATCGGGTCACAGCCAACAGGGCCAGACAGGCGACACAAAGCCCAGCCAGAATCAGCAGAGGTTTCCATGATTCATCGCGGCGGGTGTGCCTCATCGCTAGTCATCCATGTGCAAGTGCAGCATCAGGACCATGAGCATTTCCTCATCGTCCTCGCTGGGCTTCAAAGTGCCCTCGTTGGTGACGAGGGCACTATTTTCGGCCTCTGGTTCCATCACTCGACCAACCCGGACCAATCCGCACCCTTGGCGGCATCCTGGGCAGGCACCTCCAGCTTGCGGCGGTCGGCATCGGCTTTGGCTGCGGAAGTTTTCAGGGCCTCCTCAGCAGCCGACCGGGAAACGAATTCGCCCACCCGCATCATGCCGACATGGGTTTTGTTCTGGTCGATTGGCTTGGCGCTGAAATTGCCCAACACATAGCCACGGGAGGAAGCTTCGAAATCGGTCAACTCCGCGAAGATATAGTCATCAACCTCTACGGCCCGCCCATCGACTTTGCTGTAAATCACCGCCATGGCTTAGTTCTCCTCAGCCAGACCAGGGCGGAACATACCCAAGGCGGTTTCAAGTCCCAGGCGGCCCTGGAGTAGGTCGGTATAGGCTTCCTCACCATTGGCGGCTATGAATGAAGCCTTGGCAGCCTTGGGCCATGCCTTGACGATTTCGCCCACAGTGACCTGCTTCCAGTTGGTCGGCACTCCGGCATTCGTGAAAACCACGCTGATAGCAAGTTCCGCGCTGCCAATGATGGCCTTGGCCTCAATCAGGGCGTCCTGGGCATCCTCCAGGGTTTGCATGGCATCACCGGCAAAGGCTCCCTGATAGGTGTTGGTCAGGGTGGTAATCAAGCTGTCGGGAAGGTATTTCCGAATGGAGTTCAGGAACACCTCAGGGAAAACCTCGTTTCCCTGCTTCGCCATAGTGGTGGCGGCAGCGGCCTGATCCTCAGGACTCATATCGTCAAGCTGTCGCCTCAGTCCCTCAACCTTCAGACGCCACAGGATGGCTCCGTTGGCATCCTTGGGGCACCGATCCATGGCAGCGTCCACGATGGCGCGGGCGTCATAGACAATGCGGGCCAGAGGCACGGCAGCATTCTGGAGGCGGCTAGTGACAGCGGCGATGCTCAGGCGAGCCAACCCGGCTGCCTTGGCCAGCTTCACCGGCCCGCTGTAATTGGGATCAATCTTGGCAAGCGCCTCGACAGCGTTGCGGCATTCGTCCTGAATGATCTTCGTCGCGTCCTGGTGAAACTTCAGAACCACTGGATTGTCTGAGTTGCTGATCTGAGGCAGGGCCATGGACTTGTATGCAGCATTGATGCTGGCCTTGTCCTGGCCGGTGCGGGCAGGGATCAACTGCCGCATGGGATTCTGCTTTGGGGGTGTGATTCCGAGAATGGCCTTAATGGATTGGTCCATGGATAGACTCCTTTACCCTAGAGTCAGTTCATCCCATGGACAGTGCTGCCAATCCGAGTCCCATTGTTAGGCAGCCTGTTTCTTCTTCAGTGCACGCGCCAATGCACGCTCCACAGTCTTGGGGTGACAGTCATATTTTCGCGCCTCAGCAGCATAGAAGGCGGTCATGTCCCCGTGCGGTTTCTTTCGGTAGTCGTCCAGCACATCGGATTCCAGAGCTACCAGCACGAAGGCTTGAAAGCTGGGGATCATGTATCGACCCCCGCCGAATTGATCCTGGAATTCCCGCATGGCATCCAATCCATATTTCTGGCGAATGAACTGGAGGATTAGCCTGCCCCCTGGGGTGCTCATGGTTCCCGCTTTCTCAACAGGTGGTCCATGATTCGGATTGTGTAGGGCTTCACAGCCTGCCACTCCTCAGGTGTCAGCTCCCGAAGACTTTTGAGGCCATGCCTGGGGGCGAGTTCAAGGGCATAACGCTCCACAAGGTCACAGGCCCGGACACGGGTTTTCTTTACGTGCTGAATCATGTTTTCTGTCCTTTTAGGGGCTTTCGCGTAGGGTGCGAGTAGATTGGTCGGATTTCTGCGTATTCTTCCGCTCGATCCCTCAGCATTGGCGCGGGTTTGCGCGTGTCGTTCGACTCTGGCCCATGTGCTGCCATGGCATAAGGTCTGAGATTCTGCCTCACGATGCAGCCTCCAGAGCTGCCCGGCGCTCGGCTTGGGATATGTCCATCCCGGCGTCCACCTGGTAGATTGCAGCCCGTTCTGCCATGTCCTCAGTCTTGACGATCACGACCAGGCGCTCATGGGCTGTGCCGGTGTCCCTGACTCCCAGCTCCAGGTGCCATCCCGTGGCCTCCATGGCAGGCGCTAGGCGACGAAGGGCATGGACAAGCCCTTGGGGCGTTTGGGGCCAGGTATCGTGCTCCCTGAATCCAGCGGCACGGGAGGCGTTCAATTCCCGGAGTAATTCAGCGGCGGGGGCCTTCCATTTGGACCGGGCTGCCAAGAGGTGCAACAGAGGGGCACCGATTGGCGAGGCTTCCAGGGCGCTCTGGATAGCGGCACCCTGCATGGCGGTCCAAGCATCATCAAAGGCAGCGATGCCCCCTGGCAGGGCCTCCCCAGCGGCTCGGGCCAGGTGGTAGAAGTCAGACATTCGGGGCATAGATTCGGGCCGTGTGGTTTCCCAAGAGGCCAGAGCACCGGACAGTGCGGAAAGGGCAGCTCCCAAGAGTCGCGGCCTAGCCTCATAAAACCTGGGCCAGAAAACGGACTCCTCCTGTCTCTTGTCATCTGTGATTTTGAGGAGTTGCACGGCCACGGTTCGGTCTAGGAGGTCTGCCTTACTTACCACGTCCACGATGGAGTTCAGGATCACCGGGCGGCGGGCGGCATAAATGGTTTCTTCCCCGTTTGTATAGAAGGTCCGGGTTGTGAAGCTGGCACCTGTGGAGAGACGACAGAAACCATCCGACAGATCGGCACTAAGGCGGGACAGGTTATCGAATGAAACGATCCAGGCGTTTCGGGCAGCCACGGCCAAGTCTTCATCCTTTTTCGGAGCTGAACGAAGGGCACCTCCCCGTGGATCAATAAGGCGCTGGAAGACACGGGTTGAGGTGCTCTTGGAGGTTCCCTGGCCCCCGGCAAAACTGAGAACCACAGCCGATCCACGGTCAGTCATGGCCCCTACTAGGCAGGCTCCCACAAGGGCCAACCCGGCCCGGTCTGTGTGAATGAAGTCCTTTAGGTCTTCCAGACTTCCACCCCGGACAGGGATTGGCAGGGCTTCCGTCCCATTGGGGCGGCGGAAGCGAATGGGGGCTTTCTCAGCAGGGATCACAGACCAGTCCTTGGCAGTAACCTGGATCACTTGGCAGTCTTCGTCCGCCAGATCGAGGAAGATTCGATCCCCCAGGTCTGCTACCCGGACGTGAACAGGCAGGCGAGGCCCTTCATGGACCGCTGTTGCCTCCAGGGCGTCCAAGACTTGTTCTGTGTCCTGGCGGCTCAGTGCCCCCCCTGTCTCCTTGTAATAGAGGCCCTGGAGCCATAGGCGGCCCGCTGTTGCTCTCAGTTCTACGTGTTCCGTATGTCCACCCCGTTTATAGGAGGCATAGGCCACAGGTGGGCCGTTTTCGTGGGAGTGCCACAGTTCACAGCGGTCACGGGCCATGTTCACGGCGCGTTGCCTGACAGACTCGCGGGCCTTGGCCTCACCCTCGGGAACCTCGACAGTCGTTTTCTTGGTCATGGCGTCCCCCATGCCCACTCGATCAGATCCCTTAGGCCCAGGTGCCGGTGCCCGCTGTGGCTGCACTTGAAGCTGGGCCAGGTGCCAGGCGTCTGGATCAGGACGACAGAATCATCGTCCAGGCCCTTCGTATGCTCCCCAGCCCATGGACAATGGGCACGGCGCTTCGTGCCTGACTTGAACGGACGGACAGGGCCAACCATCACCCCATGGGCCTCTAGGATTGAGGCCAGGTCTAGGGTTTGGAATTCCACCGGGCGTCCACCCACCCGATAGGACTGGAACCAGTGCTCACCCTTGGCGCGTTCGGCTTGGCGCTCTGCAATCACTTCAGCCTGCCAGGGGGCCAAGGGTGGAGCTGGCAGCGGGGGCAGCTCATCCAAGGGAATGTCCAGGGCAGCGCCTAGAGTCTCGAAACGCTGGATGGAATCCGGGTCAGGACTTCCAGGAAGAAAGGCCAGGGCGGCAGCATTGTGGAGCACCGGCACGTCTAGGCCACGGCGCAAGGGATCGAGGCCCAGGATTGAAAGGGCCATCGTTGCGGCACGTTCCCATAGGTCCACCGGCACAGGCTGGGCCAGGGGCACAATCCAGCGGTGTTTCGGGTGCTCCGGTGTGCAGCTCCAGGTAGTCCACCCCACAGAGGCCACCCCGGCAAGACTCAGCACGGCATGGACCTCGCCGGGAGTCACAGGGGCATCAATACAGACCTTCACTGTCCTGGGGCGGTTGCTAGGCTCACCTGTGCTGGGGCTTGGGTAGAACGTCCCCGTGGCCTCCTCGCGGGCATTGTCAAAGTCCAGGATCAGGAGGGACACACCCTGCACAGCATCACGGCCACGGGTGGAACCTTGGGCAAAGCTGGCAGCACATATCGCAGGCATGGACTGTTTCGGAGTGCCTCCAGGGTTTCCGGCCTGGGGATTGAACACACGGCCAAGGCCCGTCTTCAGTGCTTCCCAGGAACCTGCCCAAGGGCGGGGGCGATTGTCTCTCGCGTGGGCGAAAAATGAACACTGGAGTCTGCCCGGCGTAGATTCACGGCAAAACTCAGGCTGATTTTGAAAACGGGTTGAGTATTGGCGGGGGTTTGCGGGTTTCGGTTCATCCTGGCCCGTATGCTCCAGCAACATAGGGTCATCGTTTCGACCCTCAGCAACATGGCTTGAAAGTGGGAAGACAGTCATTCCCCGAAGCCTCCAGGGCAGGTGTGCCCTTCCTCTGGAGTGAAGTGGTCGGGAGGAAGGTGGGCCTGGATGAAGGCTTGGGCCACCTCGGGAGGAAGATCGACCAGGATTAGAGAAACCGTGTCGAGATCCTGTGGTCCATTGGGCTGGGACTGGCTTGGCTCGGCGCTCATTCCGGGTCCATTTCTTCAGGGCCATAGCCCACGATGTTTCCCAACTCATCACATGCGGAGTTGATGGCATCGAAGATTTGCCACGCGATGATCTGATCGGGGCTCTTTTTTTCTGCCATCCGATGCAGGGCCAGGGTGAGGCGCTGCGCGGTCATCAGACGGTCAAAGCTTCTGGCGAATTGAATGCGAGGGATCTGGTAAGGATCGGCTTGAACGGCTGCGGGGTTGGTCTGCATTTTGCGGCTCATGGAATCTCCAATTCGACGTTGTGAATGAGGGACAGGTCATCAGCGGCCTTGCATAGGTCGCTAAAGGTCAGTTCCAGAGGCTTGCGGCTGGCAGCATCCTCAGGGATCACCAGCAGGGCCACCTGGAGGCGTCCAATCGCACGTTCAAGGCGGGCAAGTGGAAGGTGTGCGGCATATCGAAAGCGGTTCGGGTTGCAGGGCTTCGCCTGGCCCGTGGTGCGGGGTGATTGGGTTCCCATGTCTGTGCCCCTCTACTTCTTCGTCGTCTTGCGGGACTCTGCCCACACCTGGAGGTCAGCCAGGCTATAAACCCGGCTCCGGGTGGTCAGACGGACGAAGGGGGGGCCATCCGGCCCGTTGTGCAGATAGTTCAGGGATGCCTTGGACCGCAGGCCCAGGAACGTGACAGCCTCGTCAGCGGTCAGGAAACGCTGGGGCTTGGGCAGCTCCGGCTTGGGGCTGGTCGCGGATTCTTCGGTTCGGGTCACGATGACCTTTTCCAGGTCCGATACGACTTTTCGGGCCTTCGATAGTTCTCGTTCGAGTTCGGCCATGAAAGGCCTCCTTGTGGTGAGGGGAGGCAGGGCCGATAATTCGGATGCCTCGCGGTTAGTCCTGAGGGGCAGGGCGTCATTCCCGATTGCTTGTCTAGGGCGGTGGGAGTGACGCTTTCTGCGTTTGTGTTCCTTCTATGTAGAGAGATTGAGTTCGTTGTGGATAGCTATCTAGGCCACTCAATTAGGTCATTGGGGTCTATTTCCTGGTCCTGTTTCAATTCCTTAACCACGCCCTCAGCAACAGAACCCCAGGCGCTCATGGTGGTCATGTCATCCCCGCCTGCCTCAACCCAAACCCAATGAGAAAGATTCACAACGGGGCCAGTCCGGTGCATCCCGTGCTTTTTACCGTGTTCAATCAGTGCATCCCTGACCCAATACACACACAAGGATTTGCTGTCGCTTGACGGTCGGCCTGCTTTTTTCGGGGGCAGCGGACCTCCACAGGAGTCTAAAAACTCATCCTCCTCCTCTATCAATCCAGTCACGTCTGCATTGAGACTTGCGACCGCAGCCTTCCATCCTTTTACTTTCCAGGAATTGTCTATCAGTGCGCTGTCAGGCGTTGTCTCCAATATCATGCCGAGTGCATCTAGTTGGTCTTTGATCTTCCGAACATTGGAATGGAACAAAGGGCCATGAACCATAATGTAAAGATCACCTTTCACGCACCAAACAACGTCTTGGATGGCTTTCTCGATCACAGCCAACTCGGCGTCATCCTTCGGGGCAGGGTTAATCCACTTCAGCCAGGCGGGGGCGGTCATCGCTTCCCCTTCATCTTGGCCTTTAGGTTCCCGGAGACTTGCTGGGAGGCTTCCATCCCAGGGTGCTGTGTCGGCTTGCTGTATCGAGCGGACGTGTGCGGGTCATGGTGCCCAAGTAGAAGGGCCACAGTCTGAAGATTCAGATTCAGGCCCCCTGCCTCGTTCCCATGGGCGTGTCTGAGGTCATGCCGGGTGAGGTCCACAATCCCAGCCATCTTGAGGAGACGACGCCAGAATTTGGTAATGTCCTGAATGGGCTTCCCATTGGCGGTCCCAGGAAGCACAAAGGGGTGCTCTACTTCGTCCCCGGCTGCATTGATATAGGTCATCCGGGGCAAGCCTTGGAGCACCTCCAGAGCTGCATCATTCAGAGGTGCTTCCATCTTCCCCGTCTTGGAGTCTTCCCAGCGGATCACCCGAAGGGGCAGGTCTATCTGACTCCATTGGAGGTCCAGGATTTCCCGGAGGCGCTTGCCAGTGAGGAGGAGAAGGCGAACGGCTGCAATCGTGTAGGGGCTTTCCTTGGGCTTCCCGTCCTTGCCCAAGAGGGTTTCCATGGTCCAAAGGGCATCCCCGATCTGGCCCAGCTCATCATCCGACAGGGGCCTTTGGCGGGCGTGCTCCGGGTTGGGCTTCCAGCTTGATTTGCGAAGCATGGTCACAGGGTTTGAGTTCAGGTCACGGAAACGCCAGGCTTCGCAGCGATCCAGAATGATGCCGCACAGCCCAACACATACGTTTGCCTGCCGCTCTCGATCCGACAGGGTTTCATGGAAGGTCCGAATGTCCTCATAGACCAGGGAACGGACAGGGCGATTCAGAAACCCGGCCCGAACCAGCTTCAGTGCTGATTTATAGGTGCCTTGAGTCGTGGCCTTGAGGGTGGGCAGGTGCTCGGCCTGGAATTTATCCACCACGTCCTGCCATAGCTTGTCCACCTGGCGCTTGGGCAGCGGCTCACCCTTCCCGAATTTGGAAAGCAAGTCGTGATACTCGATCCCAGCATCTTCCAGGGTGCGGGCTTCCAGCGTTTTCCAGACGGATCGCTTGCCGGGTAGATTCAGCTTCAAAACATAGGCCACGGTCCCAGAGGCACCGATCCGCACTCCCAAGCCCTTCCGGCGCGTGTCCCATACATAGAACTGGCGGGCCTCTGGCTCTAGCCCAGCGATCACTTCCTCTGACAGCCTCGCCCGCCTGGCCTTGGTTGGCTTGGCCCGATCCATGGGACGTTCCCCAGGAGTAATGACGGGAACGTCCCATGTAATGTCCGGCTCAAAACCCGCGTCAATGCTGACAACCGGACATTTCGGACGTTTCGGACGTTCCTTTTCACTAGATTTAGTCGTGATGGCCTTCCCCATGATGCCTCCCCAGGCGCTCTACTCTCTACCTACAATCTACGGCTTTCATGGGGATCATGCCATCTTTTTACGCTACGGATTCGTTGTTTGTTACTCAAGTATTTATTTTTCAACCATGATCGGAGTAGATTGGCTTAGGCAACTTCATCGACGATAAGTTTCCCAAGCTGAATGTCGCCAGTTCAATCCTGGTCGCCCGCTCCAATCAATACAACAGTTACGAGGCCCAACCCTAACCCGTTGGGCCTCTTTTCATGTCCCACTCTACGCTGGGCCTACTCGCGCACCCTCAATCCCGGTGCGGCCCCCTACCCTTTTTCTCCCCTCTACATAGAAAATAAAAAGTAATGTCCGAAACGTCCGAAACGTCCGAAACCCAGTCATAGCGCGGATCTACAATGGGACGTTCGTTTTCTTCCAATGTCCGAAACGTCCGAAGGAACGTCCGAAGATTCAGGCACAGCGCGGGTTTGGACTGGCATCACGGGAAAGACAAGCTTACACTGGAGGCGTGGGAACCCCATGTCCCGCACTCTCTCGCCCCCGCTCCCCAGCGGGGGTTTTTCGTTGTGGGCACGATGAAAAGGCCACCCACGATGGATGGCCTCCCCCTCACCTCACCCACGCATACAAAGGGCGGCGAATTGCTATGGCTTGGGCTTCGCGTCAGGGAATGAAACCTGAATATCGGCGCGGTCCCAATCTTCAGGCTGGTCCTCGTCAGGGAACCAGACGGAAGCGCCATGTTTGGCCTGGGCTGCACTCTCCAGGGCTTCCAGGCGATCCCATAGGCCACGGCTAGTCATAGATCCGCCTGGGTCGGTTGGGATCAGGCTTGGGCTCACCATCCCTCAACCCAATGAGCAACGGCTCGGGCCAGCGGGCCTCGGGTTTCTCTGCCTGCCATCGGGCAGCACGTTCCCGAAGTTCGGGCCATGTTTCTTCATCCCGCTTCCAGAAACAACGTATCTCGGGCTCAACCCTGGCGTGGCCTTCCAGCTTCCGCAGGCGTTCCCTAAGTGCTCGGCTCATGGCTTCCCCTGTTGCTGCACTTCCAGAGCCTCCAGGCGGGCCTCCAGGTCACTGTCCCGGATGATTGTTGCCATGATGTTCACGCCATAGATAAGCACTCGCCCAATGTCAGGCGGCATGGAGCCTTTCTCGATTGCTCGGAGGTATGCAGCCAGAGCCTTGCGCGTGTCCTCCAGCGTCTTGAACCTTCTTACAGCGGCCACCCGACCTCCTCAGTCTGAAAGCCCACTGGAGGCCAGTTTGCGGCCTCCTAGCGGGGCATCGTGGTTATGGGATCGGGGCATCATTGGATCACAGCCAACAGGGCCAGACAGGCGACACAAAGCCCAGCCAGAATCAGCAGAGGTTTCCATGATTCATCGCGGCGG
>Ga0214257_1000665_pt1 | contig 9260 bp, 8 predicted proteins | sample TroBogypolimnion_23_FD_153095 | JGI IMG/M metagenome (GOLD analysis project Ga0214257, IMG submission 153095) | Freshwater microbial communities from Trout Bog Lake, WI - 18AUG2009 hypolimnion | ecosystem: Environmental > Aquatic > Freshwater > Lake > Hypolimnion/Profundal zone | place: Trout Bog...
AATAACAGTATCAAAATGAGTAATAAAATAAGTATAATTGTCTAATGGTTGGTTTAATTTTTTTAATACGTGTTGTGCTCTTTTAATATAATAAAAAACTCTTTCTTCTTTTATGTTTTCCATTCTTTTGTGTATGTGTTGTTTAATAGTATTAAATATATTGTCAAAGGTCTTTTCTTTTTATTATAAATTATAGTTGTATATTATTTTTATTTTATAAATTATTATATGTTATTATTATTGTTTGTTACTGTTTCAGGTACTGTTTTGTTGGTATTTGTATCTGTTTCGGGTATTGTTTTTACTGTTGTATTAACAGACGTTACAAACAAAACAGCTGATAAATAAACAATAGAAATAACCAATATACATCCTATAATAAATGTTATTAATAATCTTATACCCCAATAATTATAAGTCCATTCTGGTTTAAATAGACTTATTATTTGTGAAATCCAAAACCATAACCCAAACAATATATCTATTATAAGCAATATAATACATGTAATTAATACTATTAAATTTGTTTCACTTGAAAATACCATTATATACTTAATTACATGTATATGTTATTTTAATTATATTGCGTTAAAAAAAAATAATAAATAAACATGTTAAAAACAAATAATGCATCCTGAAGCTTGTAGATTTTTTTTTACTATCAGTAGAAAATATCCATATTATTTTATAAATAAAAATGTTTTAGATGTTGGTGGTGGTGATATAAATGGAAATAATAGATATTTGTTTACTGAATGTTCCTATACAGCTAACGATGTAGTAGATGCACCTAACGTTACTCTAGTATGTAGAACAAAAGATATTCCAAATACTCAATTATTTGATACTATTGTTTCAAGTGAATGTTTTGAACATGATCCAGAATACAAAGAATCGTTACTTAAAATTTATGAATTATTAAAACCAGGTGGTCTATTTGCATTTACATGTGCTTCTACTGGTAGACCTGAACACGGTACAAGACAATTTAAAAGTGGCGATTCTTATGGTACTGTAGAAGGTATAGAAGATATGCAAGATTATTATAAAAATCTTACAATGGACGATATTATGGAAGTTCTTAGTGTGGACTTGTTTGATGATTGTGAATTTACATATAATCCTAAAAGCTGTGATCTTTATTTTTATGGAATTAAAAATATAAATTAAAAACGTTTTTGTATTTTACATTAAAAATAATAAATATTATTTGTTTATATTTAAAAATGCGTTCATGTTTCTAATTGTGCACAATTTGTATATGATCCTATTATATATTTATAAATAACATCAGCATTGAAATGTTCACCATAAAATATTATTATATTATTATCTTTTATATTTTTTAAATAATTAAATATTATATATATATTAGTAATTAGTATACGTATTGGTACTATTTGTTTTTTAACCTCGTTTAATTTTACGTGTATAGAATCATATCTTTTTTTCGTAAAAAAATATTCACTCTTGTTATTTTTTAATTCAACATAACTTGAAATATATGAAATAACATGTTCAATATTTTTTTCAATCTCATCAAATAAGTTTAACGAATTGCCTGATAATACTTCTTTACTACACTTATTTATTATTTTATTATATATAATATGTAATTCTTTAAGACATGTTTCCATGTTAAAATATATACGTTTAATAGTATCATCGTCCATTCTATGTGTATTGTATTTTTTGATAGTTTCAAAAAATGGGTTAAAATTATTAAAAAGAGAAAGTGTATATATATTTTTAATTTCTTTTTTTGTTATATTGTCTGAAGTTAAATTTTCATTTAAAAATGTACCAACACCGTTTTTTTCATAATATAATGTTATTGTTGAATTTTCATGTTGTGTTATATAATCTTTTAAAAACAAACCAACTTTAATTTGATTATTAATATAGTTATTATTACATGTTTCATCACATATATTATCTTGAATTATAATAATTTTTGTATTTCCTATAACATGTTGTTTTATTTTTTTTACATTATTTTTTATTTTAAGTAAACTTTTATCTATACTATCTAACACAAATTCATGTTCAAAAATGATAAAATTTACAGGTTTATCATTGTTATAAAAAAATAATTTTTTTTTTGTTATGTTCCATGCAATTTTATAATATCTTGTTTTTTTATACGTAGCATTAAAAATTTCTATAATTTTATTACCGTTTTTACAGGACACAACTGCTTTTTGATCAGTATATATTATATCGCTTAGTGGGTTATCTATTTGTGTACCACATATGTCATCTGTATTCGTACTTGTAGTTAAATTTGTATCTTGGATATCTGGTGTATCTGTATTTATATTTTCTGTATATAGATACTTGTCTGTATTTAGTATATCATCGTTTAATATAAAATCGTGTTGAAAAAACAACACCATAATGGGAATATATTTATTTGATATTTGATCAACATCGCTTATAAACAATAATTGATTATTATTTAAATCCCAATGAATTAAAATATATTTTTTACCATTATATGTAGGTTTATCAAATATTACAATTTTATAATCATTGTTACATTCTAAAAGAACAAGATTAGACTGTATTATATTAGGTATTGGGTTGTTTATTGTTCTAGTCATATTATTATTTAAACCTTGTATTTTTGCAGTTATTTTTTGTTGTAATATAAAATCGTATTCATTAAAATCCTGTTCTTTTAACAAATGATCATCATTGTAAAATTGTAATCGTTTTTCACTTAAATCCCAATTAATTATAGAAAAATTTTCATTATTATATGTAGCATTACGAAATGCTATCGTAATTTTACCAGGATTTATTAACGATACGTTATTTGATTGTATTATATCAGGTATTGGGTTTTTTATATACTTGTTAATAATACCTAATATATTAATATATGGAACATTGATGGTGCTAATAAGATTATCTCCCTTTGTACCTAAAGATAAAAAATAAAACATATTGTCTTTTAAAGACCATATAATTTTATCATACATTATTCCTAAATATGTACACTCTAAAAAAACAACAAGTCCGTCTTTTTGTGAATAATATATATTTTTTTTTGTTTTTATTATATTAGGTAATGGGTTAATTGTAGATATATAATTATTCATTTTTTAATATTTACTAAATTAATATATTTTTTATTATAAATAATGGAAGAATTAAAAAAACAATTTTGGGTTATATTAATATACAATAACCCTTGTAGATATAAAAAACGGCTACAATTGTTTAAAGAACATGTACAACGTATGATACGATACGATGTTAACGTTTGTATTGTAGAATTGACATATGGTAATAGACCTTATGATACATTAGATTTAGATGTTCAACTACATATACCGTTATGTACAAATAGTATATTATGGCATAAAGAAAATATGATCAATATTGGTATACAACATTTACCATCTAATTGGAATTATGTTGCATGGATTGATACAGATATAGACTTTGTTAATAAAAATTGGGTAGAAGATACACTTCATCAATTACAACATCATAGTTTTGTACAATTGTTTAGTGATTATGTTGATCTAGGACCTAAAAATGAAATAATGACTACTGGTAAAAGTTTCATGTATTGTTATGTTAATAATTTACCACCTAATATGACATCTTCATCTATTCATTCTGATTCAAATCCTTCTTATTCTTATTATTATTCTCACGATACTACTACGTTACATAACGAAAAAACAACTACTATTGGTTCTAAAATATATTGGCATCCAGGATATTGTTGGGCAGCTACAAAACAAGCATTAAACACAACAGGAGGATTATACGAGTTATCAATACTTGGATCAGGTGATCATCAAATGGCTTTATGTTTAATAGGTAAAGGACATGTTTCTATTCCATCAAAAATAACACGTGATTATAAAACAAGTGTTTTAAATTGGCAAAAACGAGCATTACGTTTACATAAAAATGTAGGATATGTAGAAGGAACCATTTATCACTATTTTCACGGAAAAAAGAGTGATAGAAGGTATAATGAACGATGGCTTGTACTTGAAGAAAATAAATACCAACCATCTATAGATGTACATAAAGATATACAAGGTATATTAGTATTGTATGAAGATAATCATAAATTACGTGATGATATATTAATGTATTTTAGACAACGTAATGAAGATTCTATAGATTTATAAATTAAAAAATTATTTAATATAAATAAATAATAAATAGTATAAATAACAATAATACTGTTTTAAGTATAATAATTAGTTATAGTATTTATTTTTTTAAAAATAGTGTTATCGTCTTCTTTTTTTGTAGTTGTTAATATTAATTCTTCAGGTATAGTATTATCATCAAGTATATGATCTAATTCTAATAATTTATCATATACATTGTTTATACCATAACAACAAAGTTCTACTATTTCTTTTAATTTTAAATAAGCTATTTTATAAAATTCTTTTTCAAATAAAAATGTTTTTATTACTTCATGTATAATTTTTTCTGTATTAAATGCATCACAACATTCAATTCTACAACATATATAAAAATGTAATTTATCAGTTATCATAGGTGTGTTTAATGTATTTAAACGTGAAGATGTATTATTACTACGTCCCACTTTAAATAATTTATTACTTGCATAAAATTTACACGTTATTATATAAATATAACTCTTTTTTACTTTTTTCATATTTTTTAATTGGTTTTCTTGAACATCGGTTAATTGTAAAGAAGGTATATGTTCTAATTGTAATTGTAATTGTTCTGTTTTTTGTTTTTCTATTTCAAGTTGTTTTTGTAGATTTTCTATTTGTTGAGATGTTATTGATGGTGATATATACATGCCATATTGTAATATAGACGGTATTATGTCGTCTATTAATAAATCTTGAAATTGTATAGCTAATGGCATATTAGAATTTAAAACAAGTTTTAATATACCGCGTTTTTCAATAAAAATGGTATTGTTTTGTATGATATCAGGTCCGGGTGTTTTACCCGTACAGAGAACAGTTATAGTTTCGTATGTTATTTTTGGACATTTTAAATTTTTTATTTTATTATTATAATCTTTATATTCAAATAATTTTGCTATTTCGTTAGCATACCACCACCATTTACCATCTACTTTAAAATGCGTAATATTTTGAAACTTATCAGTAATGAATTTTGAAAAAGTTGTTAATGTATCCTTTTCTTCATTTTCTATTTTTTTTTCTTCTTCATATTCTTCTCCTAATAAAACTAATGGTGCATTTTCCAATTCTTCTTTTTCTTCCTTTTCTTCGTCACCGTTATTACCATGTTCTAATATTTTTTGTCTTATTTCGTTATGTTTATCGTATATACTGTTAGCAAGTCCTTCTTTATTAGTATGACCTGTATTTCTTATCATACCATACATATGTGCAGTAACAAGTTTTCTTAATTCTCTAGTAGACAACGTTTTAAAGTCATCGAGTGTGTAAACCTTCAATTTATCGTAACTCGATCCATTAATAACGATGTTTTTTTCTTTTGGTGGATAAACTGCCATAGTGTTGTTATTGTATGTATAATGGTATGTGGGAATAGGATATTGTTTTTAATAATTAAAAGAATTATTTTTTTAAATTACTATTATTATTAGTATACAACATACTAGACAAATAATAAAAAAATGTATATATTACATGTTTTTTTTATTTCTTTAAATTATTATTTTAATATAATTATATAATTTAAAGAAATAATTAATTTAAATTAAACACACAAAAATATAGATATACATGTTTTTATTCATATTAAAATGGAAATACAAATTTTTTATATAATTTTGTATTATAATTGTAATATGTTGTAAGTAAATAATTTAAATATGTTGAATGTATTGCACCACCATAAAATATATTATAAAAATTATTTTGTTTTAATATTCTACCTAATATATAAAAATCCATTAATTTTCTACTAATTGTTGTTATAATATAATCACCATGTTCTAATGTTGAATAAAAAGAATTTAAAAACGAATGATCTGTATCACTTAATAAAAATATATCTTTTTTTTTTAAAAACAATTGTTTTAAAAATGTAAACGTGTTTAAAAATAATGCATATTCGTTCTCAAATTCATTTATATAAATTGTATGAAATGTATCAATATCATTCATTTTATCAAATTGTTTCTTTGTTTTAGATTTTCCTTCAGGAAAAAAAGGATGAAGTATAGGTAAAATGTATAAATTAATATACGAATACATGTTAAATAAAAACGATATATCGTATAATGTATTTAATAATTTAGAATCTGTATACATTTTTTTAAAATCCATTATAAAACGTACATCTGTATTATATCGTATATCACTATAATGTAAACGAATATATAATGAATCTTTAAATGTATTATACAATGTATTATAAATAAGTATTCTATTAGGATTTTGTTTTTGAACGTTTTTTATTAAGTTAAGACGATCTGTTTCATTATACGATAATTCTATAAAAAACTCAACACGTATTTCTTTTTGTTCTAATATTTTAAAATATTTAACAAATAAAGATATAATAGTATTTAATCGTAAAACGTCTTCGTTTTTTTCATGACATTCACCTATTAAAAAAAGATGATGTTGTGATATAGTATTATAGGTATATTGTACATGTTCAATTTTAGGATAAGGTATTAATTGTTTACATAATATAAACGAATATTGTTTAAAAAACAAATATTCTTTTTTTTCAGAATGTAATATAGTACTATCATGAGGTTGTTTACATTCGTATACTGTGTTTTTAATACATACATCATAACGGTATTTTTTTCCATTTTTACATGTTGTTAATGTATCGTTTTTAAAATCCCAAACAAGAATTTGATATTGTACATGTTTATACACAGCTTTATAAAATACCATTTTTGATTCACGTGGTAAATATATAATACGCGAATACGATGTGATAATATTTTTTAATGGGTTATCGTTTATTGTAATATAAGGATCTTTTGTATTTATCTTAGTTTCTGTTTTATTCATGTGTGTGTGTAATAAGTAAGTTTGTTATTTATTTATACTTATTTTAATTAATTAATAAGTATAAATAACATGTATACGTAAACAAAAAATTTATAAACAAGTTATTAATAACGTGTTTTTAAAACATGATAAAAAAACCATTTATATAAATTACATTATAATATTTTAAATTATTAAAAAATGTTTTATGTATTTAAATATTCAACAAATATAAGTATTATTATTTTAATTACCAAATAAATAAGTAGAAGAAGGTGTTTTTATATGAAACAAAACGTGGAAAAAAATAGACAAAACAAATAATCCAATAGTTGTTAATGTTAAAGGTATTTTAGTATAATAAGTTACTATAAACGATGCTATAATAGTACATATATAATCAAATAATGCTGTATTGTCATAAAATCTATACGAACGTATATTTTCCATTTTTAAATACTAATTTTAATACTATATACAGTTATTTATTATAATACAATATTCCTAATTTTAAAGGCATTTTTGTAATTATACATGGTTCGTTTATATGGCATTCACAAAAATGTTTAGTGTAACGTATTTTATTATATACATCGTTATTACATATATTTTCATCATAATACTGATCCCTAGTTGATAATTGTGAATGTATGGATTCTAATGTATCTTTATGCTGTATAGTTGTTTCGTTATCAATAAAACATTGTTTATTAGGTTTTTTAATACAATATCTGTATAATTGTGATAATTGTATATTAGTTGTTAGTATATATGCCATTTGTTTATTAAAATAATCAATAAAAGGAAAATCTATAATAAAAGACATGATATATGTACACACATGTTCATTACGAAATATTCTTAATAATATATCAGGTGTTGTTTTTAATGTAATTAATCTATTTTTTTTATTTTCTTTTTTTCTTTTTTCATAATTGTATGAACTGTATAATAAAACAAGTTCATTTAATTGTTTTTTATTATATTTTGATATATTTTTTGTTATATTGTATTTATATTTTAATATTTCTTTACATTTGTTTACAGTGTAATTCATTTTTGTTGTATTGTTTGTGTTTAGTTCATTATATAACAGTATATTTATTTATTTAAATTATTTTTTTATTTTTTCTTAAAAAAAGATGTAATTTCATGTTGACCGTTTTTTTTATTTTGAAGTTGTTTTTTTGTTAATTCTTGTTGTTTTTTTCGCATAGATAATAATGGTGTAAAATAGGTATCAAATGTAAATTCTTTATTTGATGTTATTAATTGAAACAATTCGTTTATTTGTTTTTTTAATTGAGAATTATAATATGTTAAATAATCTATTTTTATACTATCCATATGATCTTTAATATAAGCATAATCTTCAACACGTTTAGATTGTAAGGATTCACCGTTATCTATAAATAAAAAAGGAACACGATCACCTACAACATAACAATTGTTTGGATCACGTTCTTTTGCTAATTTAGCTACTAATACATGTGGTAATGTATCTGTTTTATAATGTGCGTTTAATAATTTAGACATGACTAATTTTTGTATAGGTATACGACCAGATAACAAATTATCAATACATGTTTTTGCTAAATGTATACATTGTTCAATGTTTTTTGTGTACATTAAAGATTCGTATATAGAAACCATAGATTCTTTGACATATTCACATGTATCTCTGCGTACTAATTGTACACCTTTATAATCTATTTTATCAGGTGTTGATGGATTTGTATATATTAATGAAACATATCGTTTTTTTGTAAATAAAATGAAAGGATACATTACTTTTTCAAATTCTATTTCTATTGGTTTTTTATAATATGTGTTTATAGTACATTCAGCTTCTTTTGATATACGAAATACTTCGTTTAAATCTGTACCAGCTGATTCAAATACAGTATAAATAGAATCTGTATCACCATATAATACACGTGCATTGTTTGGATACAATTCTTCTATTTTATTTTTTGAAAATTGTATTAATTCCCGACCTTTTAATGTAACACTAGCTGCAAGATAAAAACATGGTAAAATTCCAAATTTACTACCTGTAAAACCGTATAAACTGTTCATACTTAATTTTATAGACAATTGTTTTGCATCTAGTATATTTTTAACATGTTCAGGATAATCGTTTTGTTTTAATAATCGTTTTATATTTTTACGTTCTTGCCATAATTTTTCTAATATTTTTGGTAATAATCCTTTACGTGTTTGTGAATATTGTACACTACATGTTTCTGATAATTGAAAATGTTCATAGTTTTCTTCGTTTATTGTTGTTGT
>Ga0214257_1000693_pt1 | contig 8957 bp, 5 predicted proteins | sample TroBogypolimnion_23_FD_153095 | JGI IMG/M metagenome (GOLD analysis project Ga0214257, IMG submission 153095) | Freshwater microbial communities from Trout Bog Lake, WI - 18AUG2009 hypolimnion | ecosystem: Environmental > Aquatic > Freshwater > Lake > Hypolimnion/Profundal zone | place: Trout Bog...
ATTATCTTTCGGTTTGGGAGAGCTTAGTGATAATGAATCTCGCACCATTATGGTATTTGACCTTGGTGGAGGAACCTTTGACATTTCTGTCTTAAGCTTTGCTGGCGGAAGCTTTATGGAAATTACTAAAGGTGGGGACATGTGGCTGGGTGGCGATAACATTGATAAACTTCTTGTCGATCATATTTTTGCTTGTGCTGAAAAAACTGCCAACTGTAAGCCTATCACAGAACTCATTGAGATGCTTTCGCCATCAGACAAAGCTCGTTTTCTAGTAGAAGTTAAAGAAAAGGCAGAAGCAGCAAAGATAACATTAAGCTCCGAAGAATCCGCAACAGTTGAAATGTTTGGTCTTTTAAAAGATGAAAAAAATAAATTGCTTGATATCGATGTTACCATAACGCGAGAAGAATTTGCGAAACTGATTGATCCCATTGTGAAGCAAACTTCCTCTATTGCAGAACAAATTTTGCATGAAATTCGTTTCGAACCTGAACTTATTGATACAGTGCTAATGGTTGGGGGATCGTCTCTTGTCCCAACTATTCAAGATGAACTAAAGGATATGTTTGGCTCAGAAAAGGTTATGATACATCCCAGGCCAATGCTTGCCGTAGCAGAAGGTGCAGCCTTGATGGCTGCAAAAATGATTAGCCAAGATGATCTAAATACAGAAAATTCTTTTTCAATAATGCATTCCACGGCACATGATTATTATTTGCAGTTAGCCGGTGGTAAAAAACATCTCCTTGTAGCAAGAAATACACCTCTTCCTGTTGCAATAGAAGAAAAACTGAATTTTTCACATAGCGAGCAATCACTTGCTCGGCTCAGAGTATTAAATGAAGTAGATGGCGTACTAGAGACAGTTGGTGAACTCTGGTTTCATAAAGATGAGAAGTCCAACATAAGCAGGAGTGATGAACTGACTAGCCTCATGCTGCGTTTCTCCGTCGATGAAAATAATATCATCACTATGAAGGCATGGTCGTCGCAAGAAGAACAAGAGTCTATAGAAACAGAAATTGCTCGCGGAGGTCTAGCCGCTAAGCTTTATAACGATTTAGAGCAATCGCTTTCCTCCATTGTCGCGAATTGTAGTAGCATTAACATAGAAGATGATGCGATAAAGTTGAGCCGTTATGTCGTCTCGACCATACTTTCTGCCAGCGACCCGGTTACTGGAGAAACTTGTATTGAGCAAAAGCTCAAAGCACTGCGTCAAATTGAGACCTTAAGAAATTGCCAACAAAAAAATATTCCCCCTCTAAGTTTATATGAATTTGCACAAATGGCACAAACAGCGTCAGCTAACACTTTATCCAATGAAGAAGCTATGAGATTGACAAATATTTTAGAAAATTTTAAAAGCGCTCTAGAAAACTTAGATGATGTTACTAAATTTGAACAGTTGGAAAAAGAATTAAAAAATTTCTATGAAGATGTACCTATAGCAGCTGCATTAGCAAGAGCAGAAAACGCCGCTTTTGTTTTGGAATATGATTCTCCTGCTGATGCAAAACAAATTCGCAATCAAGCAAAAACACTCGCAGCTTTTCATGCAAGCCAAAATAAAGAATTAGCAGAAAATGCACGGCGGATCCTGAATGAACTTATATATTCAAATGTATCGTGGTCTGATATGCCAAGTGGCCGTTTTGATAGGGATGTTTGTCTGTGATTTGTCCGGTATGCAAAACAAATAATGCAAATTTTTCGGATGTACAGCATTGTATTCAATGCGGCAGCGACCTGTATGTGCATCATTTGTTGCATGAAGTTGGTGAGGCAATACAAATGGAAAATGAAATAGTAAAAACCAAGCAAGAATCACCAGAAAAATTAGCCTGGTTATTGATTATTGGGCAAATAGGCCCAGCTATTCTTTTGGTAATGTGTGCTGTTTTTGGTATTTTTGTTGGAATGCGTTTTTTAGCATTTATAGATTACGAGGAATACTCTCGTCTTTCCACAGCGAAAAAACAATCCGAAGTAGTATTTGAGCAACTACAACAAATGAACGCCACCATAAAACAAGAATTTGACTTAATTCTAGATCAACGCCGCGAAAACCAAGCTTTGCAAACAAAAATTCAAGAATTGACGGTCACAATTTCAAAAAATACAGAGTCAATGGTTGTTGTACCTCCTAGTGCCCAAGGAGAAAAGCATTGAGTTACAAATATAAAAAAATACCACAAAAGCAGAAAAAATCGCACTTGATCACCGATGAGCTTATTAAAGACAAACGCTTTGCAGAAATTGTAAAAAAATTTAACGAAAAATCCGATCTCAGCAATAGAGATCGATATATTTATGGTTATGCGTTATTAAAAATGCAGCAATATTTAGAGGCGCTTGTTAACTTATGGCCATTAGCAGCAAAAGGTCATACAAAATTGCAGGAGGACTGTGCTGTAATTGCCGCCCATGTTTTTACAGATAAAGATCGTCTATGGTCAGCAGACTTGTCAGACGACAAGATTTATACGCTTTTTTTGGCAGGAAAAAATTTAGTATCGCAAAGTGTAGCATACCATGCGTTGAAGCAACGTTTGTTCAATACTCTTTGGCAACAAGGACGTTTTGAAAAATTGGAGCAAATTTTAAAATCTTCTAAAGAAGAATCTTTAGGTCTATTGGTAGAAAACTTAAGCAAGCTTGATTTTTTTCAACCGAACAGAAAATTTGTTGGAAATATCCCCGCTTTTGTCGGCCACATTTTAACAGGAGGGGCGTGTCTAATTGCGCGAGACTCTGTTTACCATAGCGATATAGAAAAAGGGATTCGTTTACTAGCCAATGAAATAAAATATCTTTTTTATCAGTTAAAAATTAAAAACCAACCACTTACTTGGGATAGAATGTTGTTTGAAAACTTTGTCGATTATGAGGCGAATATTTTAATTCATGTTTTACAGATGGTGGTAAAAAATAGCAGCGTACATTTTGATATTATTCCGACTCCAAGTTACCTCATGTATTACGATGCTACGGCAAAGCGTGTTGATGAAAAATTTTTATCCTGGCTTGCAGCTGAAAACAAAGAACTATTTGAGACTTATAATGCTGATACTTATTATGCAGTATTGTGGGCGCTTGGTGGTGAAAAAACACCATATAGTAACAAGTTATTAAAATCAGCTCATAAAGATAAATTCAGTCCTTACCTTGATTTAGCTATATTGCTACGTTCCGTGGCCATGAAAAAATCACCATTAGGAGAATTGGGTCGATTAAGTGTAAATGATTTTGCAGACCTTAAACAGCCTATGAGCGTATTTAAAGAGGTCGTTGTCCAAACTGTAAAGTCTATAGTTGATAACCCGTTTCATACAAAATTGACAATAGCATTTTGGAAAATGTTATTTGAATTTTATCCTGTATTGCAGGATCCTGATTGTAGAAATATATTAACGATGCGGTTAATTGAAAAATTAGAGAAAGAATATGCAGAGCAACTTAATTTAGATGTTACCTCACTAAAAAATATCGCTCAGCAAATAGGTGCTCATGATCTTGCCAAACAAGCTGAAATTTTATGTGATCGTCAACACGCTTGCATGGGTCTTTTGTTAAACCTTAAAGATAAAAAGAGATCTAAAAAGATTATTAAAAATATTAAAGATGTATCCACATTGCGCGCGCACTTAACACTTATAGCAGATTGTTGCTTTCTTCTGTACACAGAACTGCCAATGCGGTTTTTTGAACACATTGAATGCATCGTACAGAATAATGAAATCAACAAATTCATACCATTAATAGAGCTATTTGATTGCGAATTTGATTGTACTTGTGCATCATGTAAACAGATGCAGTATAGGGTAGAAATTCCAAGTATAGCTAAAGAATTAAATTTACCAGTTGTTAGTATCCAAAATATAAGGAGTTGTGCATATACACCGACCTCATCAAAAGCACAAGCACCCAGATCGATCATTTTATCACAAGCAGATCCTTTTAAAGCTCTTGGTGTCTCTTTGACCGACTCTAAGCAAATAATCATGCAAAAGGTGATGCAATTAATTCAACAATCACCTGGGCAAATGGCTATTTATAGGCAAGCACAAAGCGAGTTATTCAATCCAGCACAACGATTTTTACATCAGTATTTACGCTATTTGAACTGCGAAGACAATAGCGTTGGAGTCAAAGTTCAGCAAACCTTACCACCGACGAATTATTCTTTGCATGAAATTCCTTTGAGGCACGAATTTTTAGATGAAAATTAATGAACTTAATTCTATCGAGCAAATTAAAATGCGTATTTGTGAATTACAAAAAGCGCACGTATCTTTACAAGAACAGTTTAAAGCTTATCAAAATAATGTTGATAGCAATTTAAATGATTCTGCTTTAAAAATTATTGATATTCTCGATATGATAGAAACCACCAAATCCAATGTGGATTTAGATAACGAAGCCAATTCAAATACACAGTTAATAATTAAAAAAATCGAAAAAAGGCTCATAGCCATTTTAAAATATTGGCAAGTACAAGAAATAGTATTTAAAGATGGTCAAATTGAAATAGGTAAAGCAAAAGTGCTGGAAACACGAAAAGTACCGGGCGAGATACCTGTAAATACTATTGTTGAGGTTTGTCGAAAGGGCTATCAACGTGGTAATAAAACAATTCGTCCGGCAGATGTGGTTACTGCTGAGAAGAAATGATTCTTTGCTTAAACAACTTTTGTACTATGTTACAAAAAAGGTGAAACATGAAAATGCAAATAGGGTTTGATGCTTTCGGTGAGGTTCGGGTTAATGGTTTAAATTTTGTGGACAATACATAAGAAATGCAAAATGAATCAACAACTCTGACTCCAAATCGTCGCCTTGCTCGGTACTTACAGAGCCAATCTTCTCTTGCTAAAGAAGATCTAACTGTTTGGCGAACTGAAAAAATTTTACCACTTATTACTTGGCTAACGAACTGCTGGTTAGAATGCAAAGATCCGCGCGTGTTACTAAATTCACATCAAGAACGATTGTTGTGGCAACAGGTTATAGCAGAGATTTTGGGTAAAGAGTTTAGCGGCATTGCTGACAATGCAATGAAAGCCTATGAGTTAGTAACCAATTGGCAGCTTAATGATGCAAATTGGTCTGATTACGAAGCAGAGGATGTTGTTATTTTTAGAAAGTTAAGTAAAAAATTTACAGAATATTGTGAAAAGAGAGGTTTAGTTGTAGTTTGTCAACTTCCATTGCTCTTGCTTTCTTATTTGCAGCAGCGTGATTTAAATATTATTTTTACTGCTTTCGATGAATATCCACCGCAGTTACAGACATTTATTGATAGTTTACAAAAAAGTAACTGTAAAATTGTGCATTATGATTCAAACAACCAGGAAAACTCTTTACACAAAAAATTGAACTTTACCAAACAAGAGGATGAAATAATTACAGTTGCCCGCTGGGCCAAACAAATTATTAGGAACAATCCAAAAGCAAGTATTGGAGTTATAGTTGCAAATTTAACCGACTTACGTCCTCAAATTACTCGAATTTTTAATGAGGTTTTTTTATATGGTACTGAAGGAAGTAGTAGTGAAAAGGTTAATATTTCTGCTGGAATTATTTTTGGTGTTTTGCCAATTATAAGCTGCGTTTTAGAGCTGCTGAGATTGCGAGAACCATTTAATTTAAAAGCAATTAGTAAGATTTTGCTGTCGCCATATATTCAAGGGGCGGAAACAGAAAAATCAAACCGAGCGCTTTTTGATTTCCAGTTGCGTCAATTAAACCAAGAACAATTTCGGCTGTCCGACATTGATTTTTTAGCTAAAAAATACTCAAGAAATATTTCTATATTAATAAATTCTTTGCAAAGGATGAGAGATGTTTTTGCGCAAATAGGAAATAAAAAACTACATAATTCAGAATGGGTAAAGATATTTATACAAATCCTACAAATTTTCGGGTGGCCGGGTGAAAATAAGCTTACCGACTTTGAGTCAATAGCAGTAGGGCGTTTTACTGAGCTATTAAATGAATTTGCAACTACTGATCTAATTGCAGAAAAGGTATCATATGTGCAAGCGCAGCGCATGTTGCGTAATATAGCAGAACATATTGTGTTTCAACCAAAGCAAGAATCTGACAGTCAAATACATGTTTTAGGATCGCTTGAGGCTGCTGGTATTAATTTTGATTATTTGTGGCTTATGGGTTTGGATCAAGAAAGTTGGCCAACTCGTCCCACTCCAAACCCATTTATTCCAATTAAAATACAGAAAAAATTTGGCTTGCCACACTCGTCTGCTGAACGTGAACTACATTTTTGCAAGACGCTAATTAATAGATTTAAGCGTAGCGCCAAAGAAGTTATTTTTAGTTATGTGAAACAAATTGAAGATCGAGTAATTGAGCCAAGCGCTTTAATCGAGGATATTCCAGAGATTTCTGTAGATGATTTGGACTTGGCTGCATTTATGTCGCGAGCAAAAGAAATTTACTATAGCCGAAAAATGGAGAAGCTGGTCGATGATGGTTCTTTAGTCTTAATGCCTAATGAATTAATACATGGCGGTAGTAGACTAATAGAATCACAATCACTTTGTCCTTTTCGTGCCTTTGCAGAATTTCGCTTGGCAGCAAAAGAGTTTAAACAATTTGAATCTGGGATAAGCAAACTCAAGAGGGGGATATTAATTCACGCGGCGCTTGAGAGGTTTTGGCGGGAAGTAAAAAATCACCAAAATTTATGTGAGCTAGATCAAGAGTTACTGCAGGATTTAATTAAAAAAAGTGTTGTTTCTGCTTTAGATAGGGAACATTTGTCGCAAGCCCTATATTCACTTGAACAAAGGTGTTTAATCCGATTGTTAAATCGTTGGCTTGAAGTTGAAAAAAGTAGACCACCTTTTCAAGTGATCGCAACGGAAAAAACTATACAAACCACTCTTGGTTCGCTGCAAGTAAAACTTCGTATAGATCGTATTGATCAGCTTACAAGCGGTAGTTTGCTATTAATTGATTATAAAACTGGTAAAAGACTGCCGGCTATTTTTGATTGGTTCGGCAAGCGTCCGGAAAACCCGCAATTGCCGCTGTATTGTGTGGCCATTGATGAAGCACAGGGTTTTGCTTTTGCTCAGCTCAATATTGAATCGGTTAAATTTAAAAATGTAAGTTTAGAGGAACTTGTTGTTGGGCTGCAGACAATGGATGAAGAAAAATTTAAAGACAATATAAATTGGCATGAATTAATTACTTATTGGCAAGAAGTTTTAATTGATTTGGCCAAAAATTTTGTTTCTGGTTATGCGCAGCCAGAACCACTATCCATACAAGTGTGTAAACAATGTGAGTTTGGGATACTGTGTAGATATAATCATAAAAAGACAGGTTCTTAGCTAAAAACAAATTCAATAAGATAATATATGATTGGGTTTGGTATAATATTAAAGATTAACTGACTTTTAATGAGAAGTCGATTAGCCATGTGTTTTGTAAATAAAACAATACTAAACATTAAAGAATTTAAAAATGACTGAAAAAAATAAAAAACTGATAATTGCCATTTCATCGCGTGCATTGTTTGATCTTGATGCGAGTAATGAAGTTTATGAAAAAGAAGGGGTAGCTGCCTATGCGCAATATCAAATCAAACATGAAAATGATGTCTTAGAGCCAGGAGTAGCTTTTCCGCTGGTTAAAAAATTATTAAATCTTAATTGTCATGGTGATTATGTTGAAATTCTATTGTTATCACGTAATAGCGCAGATACAGGATTACGAGTATTTAACAGCATTAAACATTATGGTCTTGATATTACTCGTGCAGCTTTTACCGGCGGCGAAAGTACCTATCAATACGCCCAAGCGTTTAAATCCCATTTGTTTTTATCTGCTAATCCTTCAGATGTAAGAGAAACCTTAATGGCTGGATGTGCTGCTGCCACTATTCTGCCATCAAAAGGTGGTACTAACTTTTCAGAACAACTACGGATTGCATTTGATGGTGATTCGGTTTTATTTTCTGATGAAGCAGAAAAAGTTTATCAGCAACAAGGTCTCGAAGCTTTTTCGAAAAGCGAACAAGATGCTGCTTTTAAACCACTATCTCGAGGGCCATTACATGGATTTTTAACTGCACTACATAATTTGCAACAGCGCTTACCACGTGAAAACTGTCCAATCCGTACTGCCTTAGTCACAGCTCGTTCTGCACCAGCACATGAACGGGTAATTCGAACGTTTCGTGCTTGGGAAGTTCGCATTGATGAAGCATTATTTTTGGGAGGAGAAGATAAGGGTGAGTTTTTACGCGCTTTTAATGCAGACATCTTTTTTGATGATCAGCAAGTTAATTGTATTTCTGCAAGTCAACATGTAGCTACTGGACATGTTCCACATGGCATAAGAAATAAGCTAGAAGCTGCGGTTTAGGGTATGTTGGATAGTATAAATAATGAGAAAGATAAACAAATTAACAAGAGTTTTATTAGATCAATGCCAAAAACCGAACTAAAAAATATATCAATCGAATGGCTAAAGCCAGGCAAATATCAAACTCGCCATGTTTTTGATCAAGAAGCATTACAAGGATTGGCAGAATCGATTAAGGCAGAAGGAATGATACAGCCTATAGTAGTGAGACCTACCAGTAGTAGCGAAAATACCGAATATGAAATTATTGCTGGTGAACGCAGGTGGCGTGCAGCCCAGCTGGCTGGAATTGATAGAGTCCCTTGTTTAATTAACTCTTATAGTGATAAACAGGTGGCAACTATTACTCCAATAGAAAACATCCAGCGGGAAAACTTAAATCCAATTGAAGAAGCGCGTGCATATTTACATTTGATAGATGAATTTGGATACACCCACGAAGAAGTTGCTACAGCGGTTAGTAAGTCTCGTACAAAGATTACTAATCTTTTGAGGCTTCTGAAACTTGATATTAGAGTACAAGAATTACTTGTTTTAGGTGATCTTAGCGAAGCTCA
>Ga0214257_1000710_pt1 | contig 8809 bp, 3 predicted proteins | sample TroBogypolimnion_23_FD_153095 | JGI IMG/M metagenome (GOLD analysis project Ga0214257, IMG submission 153095) | Freshwater microbial communities from Trout Bog Lake, WI - 18AUG2009 hypolimnion | ecosystem: Environmental > Aquatic > Freshwater > Lake > Hypolimnion/Profundal zone | place: Trout Bog...
GCTGCAGTAGTAGTAGTAGGCGACATCATACCATCGTCCTGCGTTATCTCGTCAAAGAGCCTCTTCGCGGCGTCGATCGCGGCCCTCGCACTCGACTTCTCCCCCACCCCCTTGCCCTCCTCCTTCTTCTCGTCATCAAGAAGAAGCTTGCGCCCCGCCTTCTTGTTCTTGCCCAGGAGGAGGCTGCTGCTGCTCACATCATCATCATGATCCTTGATTCCAGCTTCGAGGAGAAAGAGCTTGCGCTTTTTGGCCTGCTCGGCGCGCCGCAAATTGGCCAAGATTTCTTCCTGCTCCTTTATGAGGCGGTCGATCATCGCGACGCGATCCTCCTTCAAGTTCTTCTTGTTGTTGCTGCCGGAGGCAGCAGCAGTAGGAGTAGCAGGAGGAGTGGAGTCTTCTTCGCGGAGCAGCCAGCGCATGAAGTCATCATCGCCCCCTCGTCTTTCTCCTCCTACTATTACTGCACGAGCCTCCTCCGCCTTCTTGGCGCGGATGAAACGGGGCACTGCGTCCTCGTCATCTTCGCTGCTGCTGCTGCTGCTTCTTTTCTTCGCCTGCCTCGTTTTTTTGTTTGCGTTCTTGTTGGTGTCGGTGTTGTCGTTGTCGACAGCATGAAGAACACGACGACAGGGACGCTTCTTCGTCTTTTTTTGGGCACTGTCTTCGCCGCTTTCGCTCTTCTTTTTGCCGCCATCATCATCATGATCATGATGATCGTCCACCACCAAAACAAATTTTGACGAAGACTTGGAGGAGGAGGAGGCCTGCTGTTCTTTTTTTGCGCCCTTGTTGTTTGTTGTTGGGTTGGTTTTGCTGCGACGAGAAGGACGTACAACAACCTCTTCCTCCTCATAATCACTGCTGTCACCACTATTACTACTAGAGGAGCTGCTGCTCTCGCTTGTGTCGGTAGCAGTAGCAGTTGGCGACTGCTTTCGCTTCAGCTGCAGCCCCTCTTTTTTTTCCTCGACGCTGCTACTGCTAGCAGTAGTAGAGGCGCTGTCGTCGTCGTTGTCGTCAAACTGTATCATTGCTTGGGCGCGAGCTGCCGCTGCTACGCCACCAAGGCCGATACACTGCAAGCGCCTTGCGACGACGTCGTGGTGGTGTTCGGGGGGGCTGGCGAGGAGTTGGACCATCTGCCTCAGGTATTGTTGGTCGTCGCCCCTGTTGAGGAGTCGTGCGGTCGCCGCCTGCATCACCGTCGTCGTCTTGGTGAAGATGGGCATCTGAGCATTACTACTAGTATGATTATTATGGTCGGTGATCGTTTTGCGAGACAAGGTCGCGTTCGGATCAGCGCCGTAACGGAGGAGGGTCTCGATGAGCTTGAGGACTACGGTGTTGTGTTCATGGCAACGCGCACAAGACCGCAGAACGGCCGTCTCGAGGGGAGAGGGCAACGACAGTGTCGGATCAGCGAAGCAGTTCTTGCATATCTGCTGCACGCGGTACAACAGCTCCTCGAGATCCGCCGCCTTGTCAGCGTCGTGCTGCGTTGAAATCATCATGATAATAGTGATGGATTCGGTCGCCCTCTGCAGCGGAGTGCCATCGACGTAGGCGTTCCAGGCCTTGTAGTTTTCGCCCACGATTCCGACGACGAGATCGAAGGCCTCGCGGCTCCATATCGCCCCGTTCGAGAGCAGCAAGTGCAGAATCGTGGTGGCCATGATCGCGGAGGTGTCGCCGGAGTCCTCCACGCCGAGGAGAAACGGACTTGTGAAGAGAGAGACGAGCCCCAGCTTATCGCCGCCTCCGGAGTATTGAGCGCAGAGCTGTCGAATCATGCGCAAAATCTGCAAAAGCAGCTTGTCGTTGTTGTTGGTCCTCCCTCTCATCTGCTGATGCTGTGTTGATGATGATGAAGCAGCAGCAGCACTACCGGCAGCAGTAGCAGCAGTAGTAGTAGAGTGGTGCGTGTGACACTCGAGCGCAAAGTAGCGCAGCAGCGCGTCGAGACGATACTTCATCGTGCTGATATCATGAATTGCGTTGGCGTGCAAAACTTTGGCAGTCTCCTCCTCGACATTGGTATCGTCAATAACGATGAGTTTGGTTGAACGAAAAGAAGAAAGTTTCATCATATGTGTGCTTCTTCCTAATCTCTCTTTTCTGAAAAAGTTGGGCGCTTCTTCTTTTGCGTGGCGCGTGTGCTTTTTGGTGTGGCAGACGGTTTGCCGTTCGCTTTTATGCTACCGATTGTGTGACGTGTTTCTCTGAAGAGGCGCGACGCCTCTTCGAGGCCTTTCTGAAGAGGCACAGCGCCTCTTCGCAGCCTTTCTGAAGAGGCGCGGCTTGACCGAAGAGGCGCGGGGTGACGTGACTAATTATTATTTTGTTATAAATTTTGACCTTTTGGTCAAATAATTTTAAAAAAAAAATGGCGTTTTTCCACTTTTTGGGTGGCTTAGTCTCTCTTTTTGTTATATGAGCTCTCTCTTTTTCTTGGGTTATGTCATAATAAATTTTCTCTGCTTCGTCCATATATCATATCATATATCATAGTAGTAGTAGTAGGTCGAAAGTCATTCATTCATCACTTTTTGTATATGTGTATTCTCAATCTCTGATCCTTACTTATTCACATATGTGTTGTTGAAATATGTATGTATCATCATACAACAACAGAACATATATCACACAACGACAACAACAACAATAACAACAACAATCAATCATCATATCATTATCAGACAGCAAAGGGAGTTGGGATTTTTGAATTTATTTTTCCGGCTTGCAACGGTGATAACCGCGACAGCCACCAAAAAAGATATATGATATAGTAGAAGAAGGGCTGCAACACTACTACTCCATACTATTATATCCTTCTATCATCGCCGCGTCGCCACACAGCGGATCAGCAGCGCTGGAGGAGGGCGCTGTGGATGCGCCGGATGGTCTTGAAGGCGGTGTCCTTGTCGATGTTGCGGAGGACGTACTTGAGTTCGTCGGAGAGGGGGCAGGGGCACAGGAGGTCGCCGTGGAAGCCGTTGGTGAAGGCGAATCGTCTGATGCCGTACCTGGTCATGAGGGCCTCGACCTCGGCCTTCTTCAGCTTCTGGGCCTCGGTGAAGAAGAAGCCGTCGCAGCCGAGCTGCTCGGTGAGCATGCCAAGGGAGAGGTCGTTGGACTTGGAAAGGAGCTTCTGCTCCCCCTCGGTGGTGAGCTTGAGGACGTTCTCCTCGTGCTGCGGCTTGTCGCCCGCAATCATGAGGCCATCGAGGGCGCCGTGGGACTCCTCCTTGACCTGGATCCCGTGCGCCCAGATTTCGTCGGCGAATTTCTTGGTCGGCTTAAAGCCAGCCGATAACTCGCTCTTCTTGCCAAAGGCGCCGAGGATAAAGTAGGTCAACAAGGCCGAGTCGTGCGAGTGCGAAAGGAGCCAGTAGCGAACGTAGGCGACGAACCAGATGCTGAGCTCCTGCTGCTCCCACGCGTCGCAGAGCGGGAAGTAGGCGCAGGTGCGCCCGAGCAACTTGGAAAGGAAGGGATGGCTGTTGAGAAGGTTCTTCGTAATGAAGGGGGAGCGGCTGTTTTGCAGCTGATCCAACGCGCGCTGCAGCTCCTCGACCGAGTAATCCTCCGCTTTGGCCTCGAACTTGCTCGCGAGTTCGAGCTCCCCCAAAATGCCAACGATGGGGTCGTTCTTGTACTTTCCGACCGTCGCGTCCTTGGCGAGGAGGGCCTTGACCTCGTTGAAGAACATCGGGATGTGCTCGAGGATGATCTGCTTCAAGTACCGCCGGCCGTATTCAACGTCGCCGCGGAGCTCGATGGCCTCGATGACTTTGTTGAACTCATCGATCTTGGGGAGGTCCTTCTTGTGATCGCGCTTGCTCTCCAAGAACTGTATGGCGTTGCGCAGGGACTTGGGGAGGTTGGTCGCGGTATCTTCGATGCACGCTTGCAGCACCGCAAGCTGAATGCCCCACTTGCCAAGTCCAAACGCCAAGATCTCGGTGGCAACGTCGGGGATCATGTCTTCGGCATTATTATGCCACACAAGCTTTTTGACGAGAAGCTTGATCTTGTTGAAGTTGTCGTAATGGCCCACGTCGTTTGTGGTGAAGGCGTAGGCCATCGGCGCCGCAGATGATCGCGGGTTTTTAGGAAGCCAGACAGCAGACGTAACTTTGGTCTGCGTCTCGACCTCTCCGGTGAAGCGCTCTGCAGCCTTGTCGTAGACTTGTTTTGTGTTGACGATGCCAAACACGAGCACTTCGCCATACTTCTCTGCAATCCATTCGGCGGAAGATGGCGAAGACACAACCGCGACAGCGCCAGTGGCGTTGGCGTTTTGGATAGCCTCGCTCGTCAAGCGCTCGAGCTCTCGTTCGAACTTAGTAGTAGCAGTGGTGGCAACGGCAGTGATAGTAGTAGATGAAGAAGAGGAGAAAGCCTCCTCCTCCTCCCGAGGAGTGGTGGCATCATCAACATCACTCTCTTTCTTCTCTTCAACAACTTCATAACGATGATCAGCACTAAAGCAGACAGCAGAAAAGGACATTGTGCGGGACATCTTTTTTCTTTCGCTTGGGTGGTGGTGTGCGGTTTTTTGGTGGCTTTCGATCTGCTGGCGCTCCTATATAGACCCATTTTTTTTTGGCTCTTCGCCAATCGTCAACTTGCCTTTTCGCGAATCGTCAACTTGCCTCTTCAGCTCCCGAAGCGTCAGCCCAAGAGACACTTTGACCTTTTGGTCAAATTCCGGACGCATTTGACCTTTTGGTCAAAACCTACCGTGATTGACCTTTTGGTCAAATTCCGGACGCATTTGACCTTTTGGTCAAAACCCGGACGCATTTGACCTTTTGGTCAAAACCCGCCGTGATTGACCTTTTGGTCAAAAATATTGCGCAACACTTTTTGTGGTCAAAAATGTTGTTGTTGTGTGTTATCATTTGGTTATCATCATCAGTTTTTGCGTATATGTGATCATAATAATAATGATGGTCAATAATGTTGCATCATATCATATATCATATCCTCATCCTCATATGCTATACACAGCTAAATCATAAACGATCAATAGTCAAGTAATCAAGAAAAGCAGCAGCAGCAGAGAGGCATACGAAAAAAAAATGTCACACATCGTTACAACTTTTTCCAACACCAACGATCTCACTCACGATGAAAAACGATTTAATGATTTTTTGTATCCACCACACTTCTTTTTGTGGTTTGGGCGCGAGGAGCCATATATATGCAAAAATAATTGCAGGAGAAGGCTCATATCTATAGTATGTGTGATGAGATGATATATGATGATAACGATGAGATGTTGAAGGATTCAACACGCAGCGGCGACGAGCTCGAAGAGGTGGTCGAGGCCTGCAGCAGCAAACGCCTTGACGGTGTCCTCCTTGACGTTCATCATCGGCTCGCTGAAGTGCGCGACGATTACATCGTAGCGGCGGCCGCCGACGATGCAGCGGATGGCGTCCTGCTTCCCCATCATGGCCATCATCACGAGCTTGATGCCGTTGGCGAAGTGGCCATAGCAGCCTTCGGACGAGTCGAAGAAGTGAGGGGAGTATTTGAAGGACCCCTCAGAGAAGGAGCCCCACAGCGTGTCGGTGAACTGGCCGCTGAAGATCTCGACCTTCTTCTCGCCATGGCCGCCGGCAACAGCAGGAATGGCCCTCTTCGTCGGCTTGTGCGTGGCGGCCTCTGCGGCGAAGCTCTTGGCCTCGATATCCTCCTCCAGCCTCTTGCGCAGGGCCTCGTCGCCGACCGCCAAACGGATGAGCAGAGTCACCGCCATCACGATCGAATTGAAGGGCATATTCTCGAGGGCCTTCTGATCGAACAGCTTGCCCATGTACTCCTTCGCGAGCGGCTGCCCATTCGAGAACTTGTGCCACGCCTTTCCGTTGATCAGGGCGTTGCGCCCGTGCTGCTTGACCTCGGCGCCGTCGTCGCGCTTGAGGGCGGCGATCGTGTTCGCGACACAGAGGCAGTAGACCTCCTCGTCCGAGAGGTCTGTGGGCTTTGAGTCGTTGTTCTTGTTCTGCAGGTACGCCGAGTGGAGGTAGTCCTTCCAGCTGATGATCTCCCTGTTCTCGTTCCGCCCGGTGAATACGAGGTAAGGGTCCTCCTCCTGCTCTTCGAGTTCGCTGTCCTCGGTTTCAACATCGTCTGGGTTGACAAGTTCGGCTTTAGCAGCAGCAGCAGAAGCAGAAGCAGAAAATGCAGATGTACTCCTCGTTGTTTTGCTCCTCTTGTTTGCCGCAAAGGAGGAAGCCTCATCCGCGACCTCGGACGAGGAGGATGAGGACGGCCGCTTCTTCTTCTTTTCCTGGTCATCATGATGATCCTCCCCTTCGGCACTAGCACTAGCACTAGCACTGGCAGCAGCCTGCTCCATCGCCATCGTCGCCTCGATCGCCGCAGCCTCCTTCGAAAGGCTGTTTGCTGCCATGGTCGAGACGCGGGCGATGCTTGTCATGCCCTCGGTGCTGGTGTCCTTGAGATTCATCGCTTCATCCTTATTCTTGTTGTACTCCTGAATCATGATGATGCACTCGGCGAACTCGGCGCTGACGGATTTCACCTCCGTCATGCGCTTATCCACGTTTTCGGCGGCCGCGAGAAGATCCCCCGAGGCCTCACTCTCCCTCAGCGTGGCGTTGACCTTGGCGATGGCTTCGCTCGCCTTCGCGAAGGCCCTTTGAGCCTCCAGCATGGCGGCGAGCGTAATTTGGAGGCGCCACGCAGTCCTCTTCCTCCTCTGCTCCTCGAGATACGGCGGATAAACCTCCTCCTCCATCGCCTCGAGCACGCCCTCGGACTGCAGGATACTCCTGACCTGCGCGTTGGTCGGGCGCATCGTGTACAGAAGAGCGCTGCCCGTCACGACGGCCTTGCGGGGTGGGAGCATCTTGAACACGTGCACGAGGAATTCGGCGACCTTCGGGAGCGGTTGCCTGAGAAGCACTGCGGGCACGAAGTCCGCGCGAAGATGAAGAATCGCACTCGGCGATTGGTACAGCGCGCTCTCGAACGTCTCGTACTGATGATGATGAGTAGTCGTAGTATTGCCGCCGTCTACAACAACGAGCTTCGAAAAGTTTGCATAGATCTCGTCGTTGGCGCCGCAGGTCACAAAGCGCACCTCCTCCTCTGTGGTAGTAGTAGTAGGCATTATACGGAAGATTGTGTGATAGGGCATGAGGTCTCCCGGCGCGTAGAGCTGCTGGGCGGTGCCTGACTTATCGAGCGACTTCAACAAGGATGGGTGGGCGAAGGGCACCCGCTTCTCCGCGACGAAGTACACTCCGATGCGCTCGTGTCCCTCGTTGTTCTTCATGCTGCCGAGCACCTTGCGCACTTCCTTGATAATGATTTCTTTTTGATCATCATCGACCGCGGTCTTGATGTAGATGTCGCGGCAACAAGGATCGTTGACGAGCAGCTGGCGCTCAATCTCTTCTTGGCACAGCAGGGAGCTGTCCGCGCGAATCAAAGGCCTCTTCGAGCAGATGCGCTTCGCGTGCAGGTCAAGGTATTGCTCCACGGTCATGCGCACATAGTTCTTATCTTCGGCAGCCTTTGCGTCCTGCAATTTGTTGAACTCCTCAACGTGCAAGGGAGAGAACATCGAGCGCAGGTGATTCTTAAGCTGCAGCAACATCATCGCTGCTGCTGTGTCCGCAGCGTCGGTGATGGTAGCAGCAGCAGCAGCAGCAGCAGCAGAAGCAGCAGCAGAAGCAGCAGCACTCTGTGAATCGCCAACGACGACGACCGATGATGAAGAAGAAGACAAAGAGGAGGAGTTGTTGATGAGCAGCATAGTAATACTTCGCAGAAGAAAATGTGTTTCCTTGCTTTTTGCGTGGCGCTTTTTGGTTTTTGGTGGCAGCAGTCCAAAGCCACGCGTTAAATAGACTTTGGGCTGACTCTTCGCCAATCGTCAACTTGCCTTTTCGCCAATCGTCAACTTGCCTCTTCACCATACGAACAGCTTTAATAAATGACGGTTCGCATTTGACCTTTTGGTCAAAATTGTGGTTGTCGTGACTATTCCGTGACCTTTGTTTGACCTTTTGGTCAAAAGTTGCCGTGACTTTTCCGTGACATCTGTTTGACCATTTGGTCAAATATTATTGTGACCTCTGTTTGACCTATTGGTCAAAAATGTTATTGTGACCTCTGTTTGACCTATTGGTCAAAAAAAATGGCGGTGCTCTCTGTTTGCAGAGTCTTTCTCTTCTTTCTGTTTAGTAGTAGTAGTGCGACATTGTTTGTGTAGTACTAGCAGCTATCAACGAAAAATCACAAGTGTGCTATTGCATACTATCACGACGCTTCTATTCCAAAGTGCATTTATGATATATATGTCTATGCTATTATTACTTACTGCTGCTTGCTGTTTTAGCTAAATTCAACATCTCAACTCTATTCTAACATTTCAAAAAAGAGACACGATTTGTTTTTGTATTTAATGCAAACCCATCGCGTGCTCAAACCCGTCGTATCGAAACGAACGAGCGAGCGAATATATCGCGTGTGACCATAGATATCATCACTGGTCCAACCAAATCACACTAATAGCCAAGCCCTGCTCCAGCCTCTGCGCCACCAACGTTTCACTTCCTGTGAGTCCTGGCCGTCGGCAGATCATCGTCGCTGAACTCATCGACCTTGTCTACATATGTGGGTTTCCAAGTGCCGCTCCCCAAAGGCACGCCCCTTGGCATTTTCTTCTTTGAGTTCTCGACTTCGCTCTCGTCATCCGATGTATTCGCCGAAGCCGGTTTCTTGTCGCCGCGCTTGCCGCCGCTGCGCTTCTTCTTGGGCTTCT